>ULVF01094092.1_pt1 | contig 32483 bp, 31 predicted proteins | sample 1959201 | NCBI WGS metagenome assembly ULVF01 (sample SAMEA4835779, study PRJEB28245) | human gut metagenome | biome: gut microbiome; material: fecal sample | place: Denmark | collected 2008 | reverse complement strand
TTAATTAATTAATTAAACAAATATAAAAAAGAGAACTTTAAAAGTTCTCTTTTTTTACCAATTATTTCTTGTCAAAGTCTGTTTGGCGTGTCTATCATACATTTTATCTTTGTACCAAGCGCCCTTAAAAGACTTATCATCATTATACATATATTGCATGTCATGAGAAATAAAATATATTGCGCTGACTAAAGTTCCATTAGCTCTATATTGTTTTGACATATAAGGAAAATTTGGATAATTTTCAGAAAACTTATCAATATATCTTAGTTTTCCCATAGCGTCGTAATAATATACAGTTCTCAAATTATTTTTATACTGGATTGCATAACTGATTAATAAATTATCTTTATAAAAAAATCCACAAAGATTTTCACTATCAGTTTCCTTCACACCATTTTTAACAAGCATGTAGTGTCTTTTAAAATCTTTGTCTTTCAAAAAATCTTTGTATTCAGCCTTGAACTCTTTTTTATTAAATTTATATACAGTATTTTCATCGAAAAGTTCTTTTTGATACTTATCAATCACAGCATCTCTTTCTATTTGTGATATGTCTAACCAATCAAAAACCAAATTTCCTGTAAGAACTATTTCAGACGGTAATTTTTCTAACTTTTTAATTGCATCCATATCCGCTGATAATGAAGCTTTCCCTAACATTAAAATACATAATAATATTGCGAATTTTTTCATATATACTCCTTTAATTTCTATCATCATAATATGAAAAGTTATTATGTCCAGACTTGACACTAAAACACAGAGCTAATCAAGGTTTTCAGATAATAAAATCGGGCATTTAACATAATGTAACAAAATTTTAACATATTTTTTTAAATTAAGCGATATTTTCTTGACGACAAAAATTGATGTATTATGATAAAGTAACATGGTAAATTTAAGTTAGGTGTACTATGCCTAAATTGAATTAGTCCATAAAAATTCATTAAGCTGAAGTTCAGTAAAATGAAAGGTTTACAGCCTCAAGTTAGATTTTTATTATTGTAAATATTTCATAAGCTCCTGAAACAAGTTCAGGACGAGAAAATGGAAAAATAATACAATTTTTTATATAGTACGTACACATAGACGAGGTGAATTAATGTCTAACACAAAATATGCAGAAAGAGTAACTCCAATGGGTATACCACATACTCGTTTGGATGATTTACCGGACCTTATTGAAGTGCAGAAAAAATCGTTTGAATGGTTTTTAAAAGAAGGATTGAAAGAAGAATTACTATCTTTCTCACCTATTAAAGACTATACAGGCAGATTAGAATTACACTTCTTACCAAACTATACTTTCGACAATGCGAAGTATACAATTGAAGAAGCAAGAATCCATGACGCTACATATGCAAAACAACTACGCGTAATGGTAAGATTAGTAAACCGTGACAGCGGTGAAATTAAAGAACAAGAAGTATACATCGGCGATATCCCTACAATGACAGACAAAGGTACTTTCATTGTAAACGGTGCTGAGCGTGTAATCGTGTCACAAATCGTTCGTTCACCTGGCGTTTACTTCAAACGAGAAATTTCTCCAGCCGGAAAACGTTTATATAACGCAACTATGATCCCTAACCGCGGAGCTTGGTTGAAAATAGAAACAGATTCTAACGATATTATTTACGTTAAAATCGATAAAAACAGAAAAATTTTAGCAACAACATTATTAAAAGCAATGGGCATTTCAGTTTCTGAAATGGAAACTTTATTCACTCACTTTGAATTTTTGAAAAAAACATTGGATAAAGATACCGCAGAAACAACAGATGATGCATTAATTGAAGTTTATAAAAAATTAAGACCTGGTGATCCTGCATCAGCAGCAGGCGGACGTTCAATATTAGAAGCTCGTTTCTTTGATGAAAAGAAATATGATATTGGTCGTGTAGGTCGTTACAAATTAAATAAAAAATTAAACTTAAATATTCCTAAAAACCAAAGAACATTAACAGTTCAAGATATCGTAGCATCAATCGAATACTTAATCAATTTAACATATGATGAAGGTACAGTTGATGATATCGACCACTTAGGAAACAGAAGAATCAGATCAGTAGGTGAATTGTTACAAAACCAATTCAGAGTAGGTTTATCAAGAATTGAAAGAATTGTAAAAGAAAGAATGACACTACAAGATTCTGAAACACTTACTCCGTTGAACTTATTGAACACTAAACCATTAGTTGCTTCATTAAAAGAATTCTTCGGATCATCACAATTATCACAGTTCATGGACCAAATTAACCCACTAGCTGAATTAACTCACAAAAGACGTATTTCAGCATTAGGACCTGGCGGTTTGATGAGAGAACGTGCAGGATTTGCTGTTCGTGATATTCACCCATCACACTACGGACGTATTTGTCCTATTGAAACACCTGAAGGTCCAAACGCAGGTTTGATAGGTTCATTAGCTACTCACGCAAAAGTAAATGATTACGGTTTCGTAGAAGCTCCGTTCTTTGTAGTTAAAGACGGCAAAGTAACAGACGAAGTAGTTTATATGACAGCAGACGAAGACGAAGAATTCCGTTGCGCTCCTGCTGACGTTCAACTAAACCCTGATGGCACATTCAAAGATGAATATGTACCGGTTCGTTACAGATCTGAATTTACAATGGATCAATCAAGCAAAGTTGACTTTGTCGGTGTATCACCAATCCAAATCATTTCAGTTGCGACATCATTAATTCCATTCATCGAACACGACGATGCTAACCGTGCATTGATGGGTTCAAACATGCAACGTCAATCAGTACCTCTTTTAATTACTCAAAGACCGGTTGTTGGTACAGGTATGGAAAAAAGAGCTGCCAGAGACTCTGGTATGGTTGTAATCTCTGATTGTGACGGTGTAGTTGAAAGAGTAGTCGGTGAAGAAATTATTATCCGCGATATTCACAACAAACCACACGTACATACATTAATGAAATATGTAAGAAGTAACCAAGATACTTGTATCAACCAAAAACCTTTAGTTCACGAAGGAGATAAAGTAAAAGAAGGCGATGTAATTGCCGATGGTGCTTCTACTAACTGCGGAGAACTTTCATTAGGTAAAAACGTAATTGTAGCGTATATGCCTTGGGAAGGTTATAACTACGAAGATGCTATCTTGTTATCTGAAAGATGCGTTCACGATGACATCTTCACATCAGTTCACATTGAAAAATTAGAAATAGATGCACGTCAAACAAAACTTGGACCTGAAGAAATTACACGTGAAATTCCAAACGTTTCAGAAGATGCATTGAGACACTTGGATGAACGCGGTATTGTTCGTATCGGTGCAAGAGTTTATGCAGACGATATATTAGTAGGTAAAGTTACTCCAAAAGGAGAATCTGAACATCCACCGGAAGAAAAACTTCTACGTGCAATCTTCGCTGAAAAAGCAAGAGATGTAAAAGATAACTCATTAAGAGTTCCTCACGGAGAAGGCGGTAGAGTACTCGACGTAAAAGTATTTGACAGAGAAAAAGGAGACGAATTACCACCTGGAGCAAATACAGTTATCAGAGTATACATCGCACAAAAACGTAAAGTTTCTGTAGGTGATAAACTTTCAGGACGTCACGGTAACAAAGGTATCGTTTCTAGAATATTACCAAAAGAAGATATGCCATTCTTACCGGACGGAACTCCAGTAGATATCGTATTGAACCCACTAGGTGTACCTTCTCGTATGAACGTTGGTCAAACTTATGAATTATTATTAGGTTTGGCAGCATACTTGACAGGTAACTACTATGAAACACCATCTTTCGATGAAAGATACGGTGATAACCAATCAGAAAAAGCAACTAAGGCTGAATTACTAAAAGGTATTAAAGAATCAGGTTGCGATTGGGTAAATGAAGACGGTAAAGTAAGACTTATCGATGGTAGAACAGGTGAACCATTTGACGAACCTGTTGCAGTAGGTCTTTCATATATACTTAAACTTGTCCACTTAGTAGACGATAAAATTCACGCTCGTTCTACTGGTCCATACTCACTTGTTACACAACAACCACTCGGCGGTAAAGCTCAATTTGGTGGTCAAAGATTCGGTGAAATGGAAGTTTGGGCATTAGAAGCATACGGTGCAGCATATACTCTACAAGAAATGTTAACAATCAAATCCGATGATGTTAACGGTAGAAACAGAGCATATGAAGCAATCGTAAAAGGTGACAACATTCCAAGACCGGGTATTCCTGAATCATTCAAAGTACTTGTAAGAGAATTACAAAGTATCGGTTTGGATATTACGGTAGCGAAAAAAGACGGTCAAGAAGTAGACTTAATGACTGATATGGACGATTTAAGAAAATCAGCTCCAAGAAGAGTTTTATCAGATATGGATTCTGAGTTGTTAAATATCAACTTCTTTGAAACACCGACTACATTCGGAGATTTATAGGAAAATTACTTGAAAGGGGGAAACTATTTCCCCCCACTAAAAAGGAGATAAATAGAAAATGTCAACAAGCATAGATTATTTTGACTATATACGAATTAGTATCGCTTCACCGGAAAGAATACTTAAATGGTCATACGGTGAAGTTACTAAACCGGAAACAATCAACTACCGTACATTAAAACCAGAAAGAGACGGTCTGTTCTGCGAAAGAATTTTTGGACCATCAAAAGACTGGGAATGCTATTGCGGTAAATATAAAAGAGTAAGACATAAAGGTATCATTTGTGAACGTTGTGGCGTTGAAGTTACAGACAGTAAAGTAAGACGTCAAAGAATGGGACACATCAAACTTGCAGCTCCTGTTTCTCACATTTGGTTCTTAAAAGGTATACCTTCTTACTTAGGCTTACTTTTAGATATGACTTTAAAAGATTTGGAACAAGTTATCTACTTCAATAACTATGTAGTACTTGATCCAGGTGAAAGTGAATTCAAAAAATTACAATTATTATCAGAAGAAGAATACGAAGATTACATGGCAGAACACGAAGATTCTGAATTAAAAGTAGGAATCGGTGCAGAAGCTATAAAAGAACTTCTATCTGAAATTAATACAAAAGAACTGGCAGAAGAAATAAGAACTGAATTAGCAGGTTCTGTAAATTCAGTACAAAAGAAAAGTAAACTTATCAAACGTTTAAGATTACTAGATTCATTAATTTCTTCTGAAACAGATCCGACTTGGATGATTATGGATGTACTTCCAGTTACTCCTCCGGATTTAAGACCAATGGTACAATTAGACGGTGGACGTTTTGCAACATCAGACTTAAACGATTTGTACAGACGTGTAATTAACAGAAACAACCGTTTACAAAGACTATTGGAAATGGGCGCACCTGAAATCATTGTAAGAAACGAAAAACGTATGTTACAAGAAGCAGTAGACGCTTTAATTGATAACGGCAGACGCGGAAGAACTGTTGTAGGGCCAAACAACAGAGCATTAAAATCATTATCTAACATTATTGAAGGTAAACAAGGTCGTTTCCGTCAAAACTTGTTAGGTAAACGTGTTGACTACTCAGGTCGTTCAGTAATCGTAGTAGGACCTCAATTGAAATTAAATCAATGCGGTCTTCCAAAAGAAATGGCAATTGAATTATTTAAACCATTTGTTGTTAATAAATTGATTGAAAGAGGATACGTTCAAAATATCAAATCAGCTAAAAAGAAAATTGAACGTTCTGAAGCAATTGTATGGGATATATTAGAAGAGGTAATTGACGGACACCCAGTATTATTAAACCGTGCCCCAACTCTTCACAGATTAGGTATTCAGGCATTTGAACCAAAATTGGTAGAAGGCCGTGCAATTCAGTTACACCCGTTAGTATGTACAGCATTCAACGCGGACTTCGACGGTGACCAGATGGCTGTTCACGTACCTTTATCAATTGAAGCTCAAACAGAAGCTAGAATGTTAATGTTAGCAACTAACAACATCTTAGCACCAGCTACAGGTAAACCTATTATCACACCTACACAGGATATGGTATTGGGTATGTACTATTTAACAATCCTGAAAAATCCTGAAATGGAACCTAAAGGATATTTCTACAACTTCCAAGATGCAATTTCAGCTCTAGAAGTAGGTGTAATCGAACTACACGACAAAATCGTTGTAAGAGATGAACACGGCGAAAGAATTGAAACAACTGCAGGAAGAATTATCTTCAACGAAGCTGTAAGAAATGCTTTGGCATAAGCAGAGATGAAGAAGACAGGAGGTCAAGAAGACAGGCTATTTTCAGTAAAAAAATCTGTTACCTCCTAAAAAACAATAAGCTATGTTATAAAAAAAGGAAATATATAATGGAAACAACATACACTCATGGTAAAAAAACAATAGATTTCATTAACAAGCAAATGGATAAAAAAGGTTTAAACAATTTGCTTTCACAAATGTATCTAGAGTTTGGCGGAGCTAAAACCGCAGAATTGGCTAACAGCCTTAAAAACCTTGGCTATAAGTATGCTACAAAATCCGGAACAACTATTTCTATCGCAGATTTACAAGTTCCGGCAATAAAAAAAGAGCTGCTTAAAGAAGCTGAAACAGAAATTGAAAAATCAACAAACAGATACCTAAAAGGTGAAATTACAGAAGTTGAAAGATATACAAAAGTTATTGATACTTGGTCTGAAACAACTGCAAAATTAACCTCTCAGGTTGTTGAAAACTTTGATAAATTAAACCCGGTATATATGATGGCATTCTCTGGTGCGAGAGGTAACTTATCACAGGTATCTCAGTTAGTCGGAATGAGAGGTTTGATGGCAGACGCACAAGGTCAAATCATCGACTTACCTATCAAATCAAACTTTAAAGAAGGCTTATCCGTTACAGAATACATCATTTCATCATATGGTGCAAGAAAAGGGCTTGTAGATACTGCGTTAAAAACAGCTGACTCAGGTTACTTAACAAGACGTTTGGTAGACGTTGCACAAGATGTAATTATTCGTGCTGACGATTGCCATACTACAAAATCAATCAATATGAAACCGATTACAGACGGCGATAACGTAATTGTACCTTTAATTGACAGATTATTAGGAAGAACAGTTGCTCAAGACATCGTTGATACAGATGGTACAGTTCTTGTAAAAGAAGGGACTACAATGAACAGAGATGATGTAAAAAAAGTAGCTCACCTAAATCTTCAAGAATTAAAAGTTCGTTCAGGGCTTACTTGCGGACTTGAATACGGTATTTGCCAAAAATGTTACGGTTGGGCAATGACAACTCAAAAATTAGTTGATATTGGTGAAGCAATCGGTATTATCGCTGCTCAATCAATCGGTGAACCTGGAACACAGCTTACAATGAGAACATTCCACACAGGTGGTGCTGTAGGCGTTAAAGATGCAATTAAAGAAGTAATTGCAAAACAAGACGGTGAAGTTATTTCAAACGTTAAAACAAGAGAATTAAGAACTCGTCACGGGGATGTAGTTAATATTTCAAACTATGAAACTGATATTGAAATTAAAGGTGCTAAAAGAACTGAAAAATATCATATCCCAGCAGGTTCTACAGTATTCTTTACAAACGGGATGAAAGTTGAAAAAGGGTTCAAACTTGCTCAATTTGAACCGGCAGCACAAGGCGGATCTCGTTTGACAGAAAAAGCTACAAAAGATATTTCTTCTGATTTATCAGGTGAAGTATTATATGAAGACTTCGTTGCTGATGAAAAGAAAGACAGACAAGGTAACATTTCAAGAACTACAAACAAACAAGGTATTATTTGGGTTCTTGGCGGTGATGTATATAACCTTCCTGGCGGTTCTAAGATATTAGTAAAAGACGGTCAAAAAATTAAAGAAGGCGAAAAATTAGCTGAAACATTAACTATATCAGAACATGGCGGAGAAGTTCGCTTTGGTGAAGACTTAGTTATTGAAGATGTAAAATTTGAAGGCAAAAATATTAAAAAGATTGTACAAGGTAAAGAATTGACAATCGTTATTGCTTCATTGATGCCTGAAAACGCTACTTTTGAACAAACTAAAAAAGAACAATTATGGACAGTTAATAAAACAGGCGAAAAATATATCGTAAAAGCTCCTGTAGATACTACAGTTGAAAATGGTATGATTATCGCTGAATTAATTGACGATGAATGTGCAGTAAATTCATCAGGTGAAATCAGATATGTTGATGTAGAAGTTGATGAAAATCAAATTATTACAAAACCTGGTTCTGTAGTATTTATTCCAGAAGAAATTCACCAAATTAACAAAGATTCATCTTTAAAAATGGTTGAAAACGGAACACACGTTACTGCAGGAACTGAAGTTGTAAAAGATGTATACTGTCACATTGATGGTATTGTTGAATTTAAAGAATACAACGACGTAATCCATGAAATTACAATTCGACCTGGAGAAATCCATCAACTTTCAAGTGTTTCAGAATTAAAAGTTGATGAAGGTGAAGTTGTAAAAAAAGGAACTGTAATTGCTGAAGGAATTAAAGCTAAAGAAACTTCAATTGTTACAATTATGGATTCATCAATTGATGATATTGACATTGATGATTTGGATGAAGAGCTTGATACAAATCTTTCTTTAGACGAAGATAGCATATCAAACCAACCTATTCAAATCTTAGTAAGACCAGTCCAAGTATTAGAAGTAGAACAGAAAAATGTTTCTATAAAATTTAATACATCAGACAGTTTAATTGATATCGTTCCTGTAACTCAATTACAATACAAAGATGGAGCAAGAGTAAGAAATCTTGACGGATCAACAATCACAAGAACAAGTTTAGTTCTTCAAATGCAAGGATATTTATCACACCTAAAAGGTATGGTAGAACTTGATGAAAAAGACAACCTAAGAATTGTTGTATTAGAAAACTTAATTGTTCGTCGTGAATTTGAAGGCAATGCAAAAACTATGTCATCACTTCAAACTGAATTATTAGTAAAAGACGGCGAAACAATTGCTCCAAAAACACCTGTTGCAAAAACACAAGTATTAGCAATTAATGATGGTACAGCTTCTATCAAAACTGATAAAGAAGATACAAGAAGATTGTTATTAACTAGTGAAGCATATGAAACAGTTTTACCTGTAAAAGGTAAAGTAAACGTTAAAAAAGGTGACTTTGTAAGATTAGACGCAATCGTTGCAGATAGCGGGGAAAAATCTCCTGTATCAGGTATGGTAACAGCTGTTAATAAAGGAGAAATAACTATTAGAAACGGCCGTCCATACTTAATCAGCCCAGGTACAATGTTACAAGTAGAAGCAGGGGCTCTTGTTCTACGTGGTGATAACATTGCAACATTGGTATTTGAAAGACAAAAAACTGGTGATATCGTTCAAGGTCTTCCAAGGGTTGAAGAACTTCTTGAAGGTCGTAAACCTAAAGATTGCGCTATTTTAGCTGAAGAAGACGGTATTGCAGAAATTGAAACTGATGATGATCTACCTAGATTATATCTTGTAACAGATAATGGTAGAACTGAAATTAAATATGCAATTGACGCAAACATCGTTGTTCAAAATAAACAAAAAATCAAAAAAGGTCAGCCTTTAACAAGCGGGCCATTAAACCCACACGATGTAATCAGACTTTGCGGACCAGAAGCAGCTCAACAATACCTTGTAGATGAAGTACAAAGAGTATACCGTTCACAAGGTGTAGAAATCGCTGATAAACACGTTGAAATCATCGTAAGACAAATGACTAAAAAAGTTAAAGTTGTTGAAGCCGGTGATACAACATTGTTACCTGGTGAATTAGTTGAAATGCAAACATTCGAAAAAGAAAATAAAGAAGTTGAAGAAAAAGGCGGAACTCCTGCAACTTGCGAATACATGTTGTTAGGTATCACAAAAGCTTCTTTAAATACTGAAAGCTTCATTTCAGCAGCTTCATTCCAGGAAACAACAAGAATTCTTACAGAAGCAGCTGTAGAAGGTAAAAAAGACATGTTGAGAGGTTTGAAAGAAAACGTTATCATCGGTCGTTTAATTCCTGCAGGTACAGGATTCCACCATCTATCAAATGCTAATGAAGAAAAAGAACGCGAAGAAAGAAAACGTGCAGTTGCTCAAAGAAATCAAGCTAGAAAACCATCTGCAATTTTAGAAGAAATTGAAGGTATGTTTGGAGCTCCTGATTTCCAATTAGGTAACGAAGACGAAGATAAATAAATAAATAAATAAAAACAAAAGAGCCTCAAAATTTGAGGCTCTTTTGTTTTATATAATTTCAAAATCTAACAGGGTAATAATCGGGTATTTTCCAACTTTTGTTTTTTATATTAAATAAAATTTCTATATCTAAAAGCTGATTTTTCAAAAGTTTTCATATAACAGTTCCGTAAGATATTTTGAAAGGAATTAAAAATATGGCTAGAATTATTGAAGGTGAAAGAAGAATTATAAAAATGTCAGTTGATGATATCTTAAATATCGTTAGAGAATACCAGACAATTTGCCAAAAGTCCTGTTGTTACGAACATACAAGAGAACTTTTATCTAAAGCAAACTTTTACATTCCTGAAGATGTTTAACCTTTTTAATTACCCAACAGAGGTTTTGAAAAAATCCTTTTTAGTTTATGCTAATATTAAACAGAAAGGAGCTTTCATGAAAAAAAATGTTATAATAATTTCTTTAATATTTGCAATCCCTTTATTATTATACATGGCACTTACAGCATCAAATTCAACAACTGCACAAACAACTGATATTGGAAAACCATCAGTTATAAAATTCACATCTGCAATGTGTCTTGATTGTCAAACTATGAATAAAGTTTTTAAAGAAATTTTCCCTAAATATAAAAATAAAATTAATTTAACAGAAATACAAGTCCAAGATAAAAATTCTTTTAACGATTCTCAAATAAAGAAATACAATGTAACTCTTGTACCTACAATTATTCTTTTAAATTCTCAAGGGAAACAGGTGAAAAGAATTGAAGGAGCTATTCCTAAAGAACAAATGGACAGTTATTTACAGGGACTTGAATAATAATGGAAAATTATATTAACTTATTTACACAACAAGGCAGCCTGCCTATATTATTTGGACTTTCTTTTTTAGGAGGTCTTATTGCATCAATTTCCCCATGTTCTCTTGCAATGTTACCAATTATAATTGGTTATATTGGAGGATATTCTGATGCAAAACCTCTTAAGACATTCACTCAAATGCTTTTCTTTGTATTCGGCACAGCAATAGTTTTTTCTATTATAGGCATAATTTGCGCAATTACAGGAAAAGTTTTCATATCATTTGCAGGCGGATATTTCGGAATATTCTTAGCAGGTATAATTATGGTTATGGGTTTGAAATTAATAGGTGTACTTGATTTTGAACTACCTGTAATAATAAAAGAAATGCCAAAAAATGACGGAACTAACACTTTTCTTTATCCGATAATCTTAGGCGGCATATTTGCTCTTGCGGGAACTCCTTGTTCTACTCCAATTTTAGCAGGAATTATGGCTTTTGCATCTTTATCAGCTAGTATTGCACAAGCAATTATCATGCTATTTTTATTTGCTTTAGGTCAAGGATTAATATTAATACTTGCAGGTTTTTTAACTTCTCACTTAAAAAATTGGAAAGGATTTTATAAATTTTCTGATTGGCTTTTAAAAATAAGCGGAGGCTTATTAGTAATTGCTTCAATATATATTTTTTATAAGATTTTTGCTCCACTTATTGTAAAATAGTTACAAATGCGTTAAAATCATTGTATCTATAGACACAATGGAGAGAAAAAATGAATACATATGAAGGTCAATTAGTAGCAGGTAATGAAAAATTTTGTATAATTATTTCCAGATTTAACGATTTTATAGGGTCAAAACTCTTATCAGGAGCTATTGACGAATTGAAACGTCATGGTGTAGCTGATGAAAATATTGATATTGTAAAAGTTCCTGGAGCTTTTGAAATACCTCTTGCATCTATGAAATTTGCTAAAACAAAAAAATATAACGCTATAATTACTTTAGGTGCAATAATTCGTGGTGCTACAAGTCATTACGAATACGTTAGCGCTGAATTATCTAAAGGAATAGCTCAAGTTAGTTTGCAAACAGAAGTTCCTGTAATTTTTGGAGTTCTAACAACAGAAAATATAGAACAAGCTATTGAAAGAGCTGGTACTAAGGCAGGGAATAAAGGTTCAGATGCTGCTAAAGCGGCTATTGAAATGGCTAATTTATTAAAATTAGTATAAGTGTTTATTATTTAAGGAAATCGGGATTCGACCGATTAGAAAGTTGGTGCAATATGAGTGAAGTAATCACAGAGTACAGAAACGAGAATACTAAAAATATCGATATTCTCCCTACAATTGAAATTGTCAGAAAAATGAATGAAGAAGACAAACTTGTAGCTCTTGCTGTTGAAGAAGAAACTGAAAATATTGCAGCAGCTGTTGATTTAATTGCAAAACAATTCTTAAAAGGCGGCAGATTATTCTACTTCGGAGCAGGCACATCAGGAAGATTAGGCATTTTAGACGCATCAGAATGCCCACCGACATTTAGTGTTTCTCCTGATATGGTGCAAGGAATTATTGCAGGTGGTGACAAAGCTTTCAGAACTGCTGTAGAAGGTGCCGAAGACAATTTCGATTTAGGCTATGAAGATGCTAAAGTTTTAACGGAAAAAGATGTTGCAGTTGTAATTTCTGCAAGCGGGAATCCAAAATACTTACTTGGAGTTCTTAAAAGAGCAGAAGATATAAATTGTAAAACTATTGGTATTACCTGCAATTCAAATGGTAGAATTGCAGAAGAAGCAGGACTTGTAATATGTGCAGAAGTTGGACCTGAAGTTATCGCAGGTTCTTCAAGACTTAAGGCAGGAACTGCTCAAAAAATGATTTTAAATATGTTATCTACAGGTGCTATGATTAAAATCGGAAAAACTTATGAAAATTTCATGATTGATCTTAAAGCGACCAATGAAAAATTAAAAGACAGAGCTATCAGAATTGTAGCTCAAATAGCAGACGTTCCACATAGTGAAGCTCTTGCAACACTATTAAAATGTGATTGGGAAATCAAAACAGCAATCATATCAATAAAAATGCAAATTAGCATTGATAAAGCAAGAGAAGAATTGAAAAAACATGGTGGAGTACTCAGAAAATTACTAAACTTAGGTCAGGCAGTATAAAGGAGAGCTTGAAAATGAAATTAACAGTACTTGGTGCAGGATGTTGGGGGCTAACATTAGCTTGGCTTTTAACAAACAACTTTGAAAATATAACCGTATGGGGCAGGGAACAAGATTTATCAGATGACTTAAAATCAAATAAACATTGTTCTAAACCATTAGAAGTTCAACTTGATAATAAAGTTGAAATAACATCTGACTTAAAAGAAGCTATTAAAAACGCTGATATTATTTTATCAGTAGTAGCAACATCAGGCACTAGAGATGTATGTGAAAAATTAAAAGAAGCAGGTATCAAATCAGAACAAATTATTGTAAACGCATCAAAAGGTATTGAATTACCTTCATTGATGAGAATGTCAGAAGTTATAAAAGATGTATTACCAGAGCAAAAACTTGCAATTCTATCAGGACCGACTCTTGCAAAAGAAGTACTAGCAGGACTTCCAACAGCAGCATCTGTAGCTTGTGAGGATATAAAAGTTGCTGAATTTGTGCAAAAAGCTCTAAATGTTCCTTCAAAATTCAGATTATATACAAATACCGATGTAATCGGTGTAGAACTTGGCGGTTCTTTGAAAAACGTAATAGCAATCGCATCAGGTTTTGCTCACACGATGGGACTTGGAGATAACTGTGCCGGGACTCTATTAACTAGAGGGATGGCAGAAATTGTTCGAGTAAGTATCAATCTTGGAGCAAACCCATCTACTCTGTATGGACTATCAGGAATGGGGGATTTGATTGCAACATGTTCCAGCCCAATGTCGAGGAACTATACAGTAGGTTCAATGCTTGCAAAGGGTAAAAAAATTGATGATATCTTAAAAGAATTAGGCTCAGTCGCAGAAGGTGTAAAAACATCAAAAGCAATATGTGAACTTGCTAAAAAATTAAATATAGAAGTGCCTGTATCAAGTGCTATATATGAAGCAGTTTATACAGATATTACTCCTCAAGCATTACTTGAAAAATTAATGAACAGAAAACTTAAAGAAGAAGAAAGATACATATAATAATGAAATATGCTGTAAAATATTTAAAAAACACATTTTACCCTCTTGATGTGCCAAATACAATACACATTGAAGACGGACAAATGGTTCTTGTAAGAACAGAAAAAGGTGAAGAAGCTTTAAAAGCATTCATTGTAAATCCTCAAATTTCAAAGCTATGGGATAGAACAGAGAATAAACCGGAACCTTTTACTGTAATAAGGACTTTATCTCAAAGGGATCTTCAAACATTAGAAGAAATAAAAAAAGAAGAAGTTCAATCGTTTTTTAAATGCCAAGCACTTGTGCAACAGCATAAACTGAATATGAATCTTGTACAATGCAGAATAACATTTGACAGAAGGAAAATAACTTTTTATTACACAGCTCCAGAAAGAGTCGATTTCAGAGCTCTGCTTAAAGATTTAACACAAGTTTTCACACGTGTAAGAATTGATTTAAGACATATTGGAGTAAGAGATGAAACTTCAATTTTAGAAGGCTGCGGAGTATGCGGAAGACCTTTTTGCTGCTCAAGTTTCTTGAGAAAATTTGCAACAATTAACGTAAAACTTGCAAAAGATCAGGGAATGCCTATTGCCCCGGGAAAAATTTCAGGGACATGCGGCAGACTATTATGCTGCCTTACATATGAATATTCAAATTATATAGAAGCTGCAAAAGGAATGCCACCTGTAGGCTCATCTGTTATGACTCCAGACGGACTTGGTAAAGTTTGTTATCTTCAATTCTTAAGCGGTAAAGTCGCGGTTAAAATGGAAGATGGTAAAACAAAAGAATTTCCAAAAGGAGATATCGAAATGGTTGATGCAGATGTAAATGTTGAAATAGATATTCCTGTTATGAACACATATACAGACGATAATGACAATATTGACATCAGACAATTAGAAGATGATAAAAACAGTTCTACTGGAAATGTTTAAAAACATATTAAATTTAGAAAAATAACAAATAAACAATAAACTTCTTTTTTATTATAAAATGTCGAAGAAGGGACTCGAACCCTCAAGGTGTTAACCACACGAACCTGAATCGTGCGCGTCTACCAATTCCGCCACTTCGACATTTAAAAATTATTTTATTTTCTTAAAAAATTCATCAGAAATTAACTGAGAATATTTACTTTTTTCATTTGCCGAAATTAAGAGCCTTGGCTCTCCATCTTTAGTTTCAGCTACAGATATTATACCACCGACATCTCCAATTGGAAGTTTTTTTATTCTAGCTTCGAATTTTACATAGGGAATATCTTTACCATATGAATGCATTGTCCCGTGCTTTGTAACTTTTAAATCTTCTACAGACACCGCTTGGTATTTTATTTTGCTTATTGCTTTGTATAATTTTTCTTCAACATTATCTGATTTTATATCATCTGCAGTCAAAATCTCTTTATTTCCGGAATCAACTACAAACATTTTTTGTCCGGATGCTTTATGCTCTGCTACTACTGCATTATATCCCATAATCCCTGCAGCTCGTTCTATTTCAAATTCATCGTTAATTTTAGAAAAATCACCGACTTTTTGAGCTCTTTCCAGCATGGCATCTTTTGGAGGATTTAAATAATTATTGATTAATCCACTGACAAATTCTTTACCGCCTAATGCCATAAAGCCGACTACTGCCAGTGTAAGGATTATTGCTCTCAAAATATTTTTTAAACAACCCATGTTGAAATCCTTATCATGTTATACTATTATTATAACTATGAAAAAGGCAGAAATCAATCTTATCAATACGGCTGATATTAAGGTAGAAGACTTAACTCCTGCAATGCAGGAATATTTAAAAATTAAGCATCAAAATCCTGATAAAATTCTTTTATACAGATTAGGGGATTTTTACGAAACATTTTTTGAAGATGCAGTCACTATGTCTAAAGAGTTAGAATTAACTCTTACCGGAAGAGAACAAGGGAAATTTGGGAGAATTCCACTTGCCGGAATTCCTGCAAAAGCAGTAAATAATTACATTGAAAAACTTGTTCAAAAAAATTACAAAGTCGTAATTTGTGACCAATTGGAAGACCCAAAATTTGCAAAAGGGCTCGTAAAAAGAGGGGTTACTCGTATTATCACATCCGGAACACTTACTGAAAGTGATTTTTTGCAACAAAATTCAAATAACTATATCTGTGCATTATTTAAAGATGAAAAAAGCGGGATATGGGGCTTTTCATACGCTGATATATCAACTGGAGAATTTAAGGTTACTCAAGCTAATTATGATTTAATTTTAGCGGAATTGACAAGAATATCACCTGCGGAAGTTATAGGTTCTTCTGTAAAACAAAAAATTATGCCTTTTCAAATTGTACCTGATGAAAAAATCAATTTACCTGAAGAAATTACAAAAATTTATAACTGTTCAAAAATACCATCATCTGTATTTGATGCCAATTTTGCAGAAAATAATCTTAAAGCAGTATTTCAGGCAAACAGCTTAGAATCATTCGGATATGACAGGTACAAAATAGGGTTCAGAGCTGCAGGAGCGCTACTCGCATATGTTTGGGAAACATTAAAAGATAATGTTCCAAAATTTGAAAGAATTGAGCCTTATGAACTTTCTGAATATATGATTTTAGACGGAAGCACTAGAAAAAACCTAGAGCTCACCGAAACTTTGAGAGATAAAAATAAATTCGGTTCACTTTTATGGGCTGTAGATAAGACTAAAACCAATATGGGAGCAAGACTTCTGAAAAATTGGATATGCCAGCCGTTAAAAAGAATTGAAGATATACAAAGCCGTCAAAATTGTATTACTGAACTTGTTGAAAAAACAGATGAGAGAATAAACATCTCTAATTTACTTGAAAAAATATATGATATTCAAAGGCTTGCCACAAGAATGTCAAATAGTTCAGCCAATCCTAAAGATTTTCTAAGTTTAAAATCATCTCTAATGATGTTACCTGACTTATTAGATGCAACAGAAACTCTTGAATTTAACCCTCTATCTCAAATTGGGCAATATAAAGATGAAATTGCTGAATATACAAATTTAATTGATAGAACAATTTCAGAAAACGCATCTGCCCTAATAAAAGAGGGAGGAATTATAAAAGAAGGAGTGTCAGGAGAACTTGATTATTTTAGAGAACTGCTTTCTGGCGGAGAAAATTGGCTAAAAGATTTTGAAGAGAAAGAAAAAGAAAGAACAGGTATTAAATCCCTAAAAATCGGATTTAACAAAGTATTTGGTTACTTCATCGAAATTTCAAATTCTTATCTTAATCAAATTCCGGAAGGTTATATTAGAAAACAAACACTCACAAACGGTGAAAGATTTATCACAGAAGAGTTGAAAAAACACGAAGATGATGTGCTATCTGCAAAATTCAAATCTACAGAACTTGAATATAAACTATTCTGCGATTTTAGAGAATACTCAAAAGAATTTGTTTCAAAAATCAGGGAAATTGCTGACTGTATTGCAAAATGCGATGTATATACAGGTCTTGCACAAACAGCTGCTGAAAATAATTTCTGCAAGCCAATAATTGATGACTCTGATGATTTTATTGTAAAAAACGGACGTCACCCTGTGTTAGAAAAGATACTTCCACTTGGCGAATATGTTCCAAACGACTTGGAATTAAAATGTAATTCTTCTGATTCAACACAATTTATGATTTTAACAGGACCGAATATGGCCGGTAAATCTACATATATGCGACAAAATGCATTAATTGCAATCTTAGCACAAATCGGATCCTGGGTTCCTGCTGATTATGCTAAAATCGGGGTTATAGATAAAATCTTTACACGTGTAGGCGCTTCAGATGATTTAACACTAGGTCAATCTACATTTATGGTAGAAATGATTGAAACTGCCTGCATTTTAAATTCTGCGACAGAAAGAAGCTTTATACTGCTTGACGAAATAGGCAGAGGTACAAGCACATATGATGGTGTTGCAATAGCTTGGTCAGTTGCAGAATATATTGCAACAAAAATTAAAGCAAGATGTATTTTTGCAACGCATTACCACGAATTAAACGTAATGACAAAAACTTATCCACAAATTAAAAATTACAGAATTACTATTAGCGAAGAAAACGGAGAAATTGAGTTTTTACGTAAAATAGTTCAAGGCGGAGCAAGCAAAAGTTATGGGATCCAAGTTGCTAAAATGGCAGGACTCCCAAGTGCGGTAATTAAAAGATCCCAAGATTTAATGACTAGAATGCAAAAAGATTACTCAAATAATCTTGCAACACGCAAAAAAACATCAGATGCTCCAACAGTTGATGTTCCTCAACTTAATTTATTCAACTAACCTTGACAAAAAATCAAAAATAATAAATAATATAGAAAAACAAGGAGGTTGAAAAATGTTTATTCAAGAAGCTTTGAGAGTGCCCCCCCCCCGCGAAACATAACTATAGCAAGCGTTTTTAATAAAGTACTTTGCTTTTTTAACAAAATTTGCAACACTAGTGATATAAACTTTAACAGAAATAAAAAAGCTTTCACTCTTGCAGAAGTATTAATTACTCTTGGTATTATTGGGATAGTTGCTGCACTTACAATTCCAACACTAATGGCAAATCATCGAAAAAAAGTTGTAGCGACTCAATTAAAACAAAGTTACAGTATTTTATATAACGCAATAAAAATATCAGAATCAGAAAATGGTAGTTATGAATATTGGGATATTCCAGAAAATACTCCTAATTCTTTAGAGATATTTTCAAATAAATACATTTTACCATATATTACATATCTTGAAACAGGAATTGCAAACAATAATAATAATACAACAATTAATATTAATGGTAACGAAAAATTATTCTATATAAAACTAGTTAATGGTACTACCATCGCATTCCACAGAGGTGGAGGAATTGACATATATGTCGATATAAACGGAGACAAAAAACCAAATAAAGCAGGATATGACCAATTTGCTTTTTTATTAAATATTTCAAACAGCCTCTCATATTCTAAAGGATTTGCACCTCTTGGAAGGAATCGGGTACTCCAATCTCGGGAAAATACTCTTATTTCTTGTGGAAAAAATGAACCCTGGCTTTGCTCTGCAATTATCGAATTTGATGGTTGGGAAATAAAAAAAGATTACCCTTATCGTATTTAATAAATATTTGTAAAAATTTTAAATTTCAATAACAAAAAATCTCCTGTTTAGTTTTAAATACAAACAGGAGGTATTTTTATGTCAGGTATTGAAGTAGATTTAAATAAAGTAACTGCTCAAGAACAATTTCCAGCAGCTAAAACAAATAACAAAACAAATGAACAAATCTCACAAATACCAGTAACTAATAAAACAGAGCAAAAACCTGACAGTTTTGAAAAATCTCAAGAAAAATCTCAATCAAATATAAAAGAAGAAGAAATTAATAACAAAAAAAAGAATAGAGAGCCAAAAAGTTTTAAAGAAAAATTAGCAAGTTTTTGCAAAACATTTGTAAAAACAGGCGATTACATAAAAGCCACAGGAGCAACTGTAATCTATGGAGGACTTGCAGCCGGAGCTATAATGTTTTCTAACTGGCTTTTCAAAGGCTGGCCTAAAGTTATGAAAAAGCAAATCAAATTTGAGGATATGTTCAACAAACCACTAAAATGTATCAGTAAGTCATCAAAAATATTTGCAGGAATAACTGCAGCTGCTATCGGCGGTTACCAATTTGCAAAAGCTTATCTTAAATCTAACCAACACGCAGCTCATGTTGATCAAAAATTAAATAACAACTCAAAAGTTAAATCGTGAAAAAATCAACAAAATCTTCATTCATAAAACCTTGATTCTCTGCACTACTAAGCCATATCCAAATTCTTGGATCATCTAACTTTAATGTATCCTCAAGAATTTCATCTTGTGTATTGTTTACAATGTCATTAGGGAAAATTTTTTTTAGAATTTTATTCATTAAGAAAACCTCCTTATTACTACATCTATAAATTATTTAATGAGATTTTCTCAAATGTCAAACTAAATCAAGTTTTTATAATGCTCGTTATAAAAATCCCCAAAAGTATCGTTTAAGATAGCTTCACGGCATTTTTGAGAAAAGTCAACAAGATATTTTATATTATGAATAGACAATAATGTTGCAGCCGTAGATTCTCCACATCTCCACAAATGCCTGATATAAGCTCTTGAATGATTTTTACAAGCATAACAATTACAACCTTCAACCAACGGACGAGGATCGTCATAATATTTTTGGGTTTTAATATTAGATTTTCCATTAGGAGTAAAAAATGATCCGTGTCTTGCATTTCTTGTAGGCAAAACACAATCAAACATATCAATACCGCGTTTAATACCGTCTAATAAATCTTCAGGAGTACCTACTCCCATTAAGTAACGAGGTTTGTTACTAGGCAGCAATGGTGCAGTGAATTCAACAAAATGATTCATAATATCTTTCGTTTCCCCCACACTTAATCCGCCAATTGCGTATCCTACAGCATCATAAGATGAAATAACCGCTGCACTTTCGCGTCTTAAATCATCATAAAAAGCTCCTTGGACAATAGGGAAAAGAGCCTGTCTTGGATTAGTTTTAGCTTTGAAACATCTTTCCAACCAACGATGAGTACGTTCCATTGCTTTTTTTGCAGTATCATAATCACAAGGGAATGGTGCACACTGGTCAAATGCCATAATAATATCAGCACCGATATCCTGTTGAATTTCCATTGAAACTTCAGGATTGATAAAATGCTTTTTACCGTCTTTTGGATCTCTAAATTCAACCCCATCTTCAGTAATCTTATTTAGATGGCTTAAAGAAAACACCTGAAATCCACCGGAATCTGTTAATACAGGCTTGTGCCAATTCATCCAACTGTGAATTCCGCCAAATTGCTTAATCAACTTTGTACCAGCTCTCAAATATAAATGATATGAATTAGATAGCATAATCTGAGCACCTGTATCCATAATTTGATCAGCTGTTAGAGTTTTAACTGCTGAATTTGTGCCAACAGGCATAAAGATAGGAGTTTTTATTATCCCGTGAGGAGTTGTTAAAATTCCTGCCCTTGCGCCTGTTTGTTTACATTCGTGCACTAATTCATATTTAAAATATTCATGAGCGTTATCTCGCATCAATATCCTCTGTAACGATTTCCATCATATTTTTATAATCTGTACAAAGTTCTTCAGGCTTGAAGTAAATATTAATTTCTCTTTCAGCACTTTCAATACTATCAGAACCGTGTACTGTATTGTATTCTTTTAATTGAGCATAATCAGCTCTAATTGAACCAACATCAGCTTCACAAGGATCAGTTACACCCAACAAATGACGAACTCCTTGAACAGCTTTGTAACCTTGAAATACCATTGCAACTATTGGACCGCTTGTAATATATTTTACAAGACTCGGATAAAATGGTTTATCAATATGTTCTGCATAATGTTTTGCAGCAATATCTTCTGTTACTTGAAGCATTTTCATGCCGATAAGTTTATACCCTTTCTTTTCAAAACGGCTGATAATCTCTCCGACACAACCTCTAATAACTCCGTCAGGCTTAATTGCCACAAATGTTCTTTCTTCTGTATGCATAATTCCTCCATTCAAGTTTATATTAACATAAAAATAAGCTATTTAACAGTTTCCATTTTCTTAATACTTTTCAATAACATAACTGACATCATTCCGCATAAAATAATCGCAGCAGATGCAAGTCCATACCAAAAACCTCTTAAATTCAAATGAAAATGGAAAGCTAATGTATATCCTAAAGGTATTGAAATCAACCAATAAGCAACAAAGTTTGAAATCAATACAACACCTGTTCGTTTCATTCCTTTAAAAATACCTGATAGCGCGACTTGCAAACCATCAAATACTTGGAACACAGATAAGATATATAAAACAGGGATAGAAATTTTAATCAAATTATTATCCTGAGTAAACAATTTTACTAAAAATTGAGGGAATGTTGCAAATATAAATGCACTACATAACATAAATCCTACAGACATTACAATTCCAACGAAAGAATATTTTTTTAAATCTTTTATATTACCGGCACCGTTTGCAAAACCAACCTTAACTGCAATTGCATTTGAAATTGCGAGAGGCACCATAAATGATACAGTCGTCAACGTACAAACTAAATTTTGAGCTGCAGCATACACGCCTGACACCCTACCCATAATTATTGCAATACTATTAAAAGCTATAAATTCAACCATAATAGCACAAGATATAGGGATTCCAATTTTGATTAAACTCTTATAATAATCAAAATCTTTGTAGTTATTGAAATTCATAACACTGAAACAATATATTAAAAGAGCAAAACCCATAAAATATCTAACAATGAAACTTGCAACAGCTAACCCAAGAACCCCTAAAGAAGGTATCGGGCCCAAACCAAATACAAGAATAACATTCAAAGCAATATTCAAAAATACTGAAAAAACTGTTACCAAATTCGGGAACAATACAATTTCAAACGCTTGCAAAAATTCTTTTAACGCTGCATGTAAATACCCGCCAAAAGTAGCAAAAGCAGTTACAAACATATATTGCTTAATCATTGGCACAAGTTTCGCTTCAAAATGCAAATAATCAATCAATGGAATGGATGCAAGCACAGCAAACATTACAAGAACACTCAAAAACATTGAAAATCTAATCGTTGGGAAAAAATATTTTTTAGCGCTTTTTCGCTCTCCCCTAAAATTAGATAATAAAGGAGAAACACTAGCTATCAAACCAATCCCAAAAGTTTGGATACAATTTGTAATAGCTGTAGCAATGCTAATCGCAGCCAAAGTATCCGTAGAATGATGTCCAGCAATTAAAACATCCCCCGCACCTATTAAAATAAATCCGAGGTTTCCCATAATAATAGGCAGGGCAATATTTAAAAGTTCTTTTGCATAATACTTAAACTGGGTGCTCATACGAACATGATTATAACATAAACAAAATTAAGCGTTATAATCAAGCTTATTTCCAACATTTTGAGATTTAACAGCCTGAGCCTGCATTTTTATACTCTGTGCTTGGGCTGCAACACGATAATCTTGATCAGAAGGATCTGAAGGTGCCATAGCAGATCTGATAACAGTATTTGCATCATTAATTGTCTTTTGAGGATTATTAGGATTTAAAGCAGGCATTTTAATATCAACATGTCCTGCAAACGGAATCCCATCTGCATTACGCTCAATAACTATTGAGCCCGCTAAAGCTCCACCGGCAGACTTATGTGCAAGCTCATGAGCATATATCTCATCATAGTTTTTTTTAATTAAAGCATCTTTTTGAGCTTTTTGCTGTTCTTTTTGCTTTTCAATAGGATTTGTAAACCTGTAAAACAAATTAATTCCTGCCATACAAAAACCTCACACACATACTACCTACTATAATTGTAACATATTTATAGGAGGTTTTCAACCCTAATATTAAGTTATATATAAGTTTCAAAAATTAAGATATAATTTTTCTCTAAAATCTATATGAAATCAAACCGCAAAGATGCTGAAACGAGTTCAGCATGACATTACAAAATATTATTTACCAAGGATAATTACTATTAATTTGCCAACCACTATTAACTATTTTTTTAAAGCAACCAATTTTTTGATTATTATTGCAACCATCACAACAAAAAAAACAAAATAAAGATTCTTTGCCACACCTGTCACCATTACTTAAATCAAAATCAGCAAAAAATACATCACGACCAGCTAAATTAGGTCCTTTATCACCATTTATATCAATCATAAATCTTCCCCAAGTAGAAGATGTCCCATGATAATCATTTATTTTTATTAATATACCGTCTTTTAAATAAAAACCTATAAATTCAGACAAATCAGTTTCTGAGCCATTTGCATTTTTATACTTATACTCACATTCATTTGGCTCACAGACTCTGACTGCATCAACATACGGCAATACGAACTTTCTCACAATCGCAGTTCCAGGATTTGGATACCATATCGGACTAGTTCCATCAGGAGACCACTCACTTATATCCCCATAATCAACAATAGCCAGCTGTTGAACCTGTTGCATTGTTGAATACACTTTTTTAAGCCGTTCAACAACAATTTTTTTTTGATGATTTGCAATTAATGTAGGCATTGTCATTGCTGCAACAACACCAATTATACCCAATGTAATCAATACTTCTGCAAGAGTAAAAGCTTTTTTCATAAAATTCTCCAATTGTTCTCTTTTAGACTACATACTTTTTATAATATAACACATAAAATTAAATTGTGAACAATAAGACTACAAAAATTTTACAATTAGGCAGAAATATATTTAAGTTTCGCAAAGCAAAAGGGCTTTCTCAAAATCAACTTGCTGAAGCTTTAGACATATCAAGAGAACATCTGGCAAAAATTGAAACAGCAAAAAGATGTGTCAGTCTTGGACTTTTAATAGATATTGCAGAAAAACTTGATATACCAGTTAAAGATTTTTTTGATTTTTAATTTATATAAAAAAACCGAAGATTTAAAATCTTCGGTTTTTTTATTATTTTTTATCTTTTCCTGTTCGTTTATAGAAATCTTCTATAAAACCGGTATTAAAGTTCCCGCTCATAAACACAGGATCTTCAATAATATCTTGATGGAACGGAATTGTTGTTTCAACACCAGTAATGACATATTCTTTCAATGCTCTATACATTCTGCGTCTAGCTTCATTTCGAGTTCTGCCCCAACAAATTAATTTTCCTATCATTGAATCGTAATATGGCGGAATTTTATAATCCTGATATGCGTGAGAATCAACTCTTACACCGAAACCGCCTGGAGTTACATAACCCGTAATTTCACCAGGGTTTGGCATAAAATCTTTTTCAGGATTTTCTGCATTTATACGACATTCAATTGCATGCCCGCGAAGCACAATCTCATCTTGAGTAAAGTCGAGTTTTTCACCTGCAGCAATCATAATTTGTTCTCTTACTAAGTCAACGTTAGATATCATTTCAGTTACGCAGTGCTCAACCTGAATTCTTGTATTCATTTCCATAAAATACCATTTACCGTCATGATCTAATAAGAATTCACAAGTACCTGCACTTTCGTAATTAATAGCTTTTGCAGCTCTTACAGCTGCAGCACCCATTTCTTTACGAGTAGCTTCATCTATTGCAGGAGATGGAGCTTCTTCTAACAATTTTTGATGACGTCTTTGAATTGAGCAATCTCTTTCACCTAAGTGAACCACATTTCCATATTGGTCTGCTAGTATTTGAACTTCAATGTGACGAGGATTTTCCAAATATTTTTCAGCATACACATCAGGATTTCCAAAGAAATTCTGTGCTTCAGACTGACAAAGATTCATATTAGTTTCCACATCATCATCACTTCGGCAAATTCTCATACCTTTTCCACCACCACCAGCAGTAGCTTTTAATATAATCGGATAGCCTACTTTATGAGCGAATTCTTTTACTTCTTCAGGAGTTTTTAAAATCCCTGTACCAGGAGTTACAGGCACATTATTTTCAATCATAGTTTTACGTGCTGTAGCTTTATCACCCATTTTTCTCATAGCTTCAGCAGTAGGTCCGATAAATTTAATACCGTGTTTTGCACAAATTTCAGCAAAATCAGCTCTTTCAGACATAAAACCATATCCGGGGTGAATTGCATCAGCCCCTGATACAATTGCAGCAGAAATAATTGCAGGAATACTCAAATAACTTTTAGAACTTTGAGCAGGTCCTATGCAATATGCTTCTGTTGCAAGTCTTACATGAAGAGAATTTGCATCTGCTTGAGAATAAATTGCAACGGTAGGAATACCAATTTCTCTACAAGCTCTTATAATTCTTACAGCAATCTCTCCGCGATTTGCGATTAATACTTTTCTAAACATTTTTCTTATCCCTATAAAACAGTAACAAGTGAATTAAAACATTCACTTGTTACTACTCACTATTCTTTTATTCAATATACATTAAAACTTGACCAAATTCTACAGGTTGACCGTCTTGTACACAAATCTCAACAATTTTACCTGAAAATTCGGATTCAATTTCATTCATTAATTTCATAGCTTCAACGATACATACAACATCGCCTTCTTTAATAGTCTGCCCTACTTTTACAAATGGATCAGCATCAGGAGATGGTGCAGAATAAAAAGTTCCAACCATTGGAGATGTCAAAGGTTTACCCTTTTTAACTTCTTTTTGCTCTGCAGGAGCTGAAGCTTGAGCTGGTTGAGCTGCTTGAGGTTGAGCAACAGGAGCTGCTACTACAGGAGCTGCTGTCACACCTACAACTTCATTTCTTAAAGTAATAGCTTGTTCACCATCTTCTAAAGATATTTCTGTTAAAGAGTTATCAGCTAAAACTTTTGCTAATTTTTCAATATATTCTATATCAAATTTCATTACTTTGCCTTTCTTAAACATTATACAGAGTTACGCTCTATCTAAATATTCATTAGTTCTTGTATCAACTCTGATTTTGTCGCCGTTTGAAATAAAGAACGGAACATTTACAACTGCACCGGTTTCAAGAGTTGCAGGTTTAGTACCTCCTTGTGCTGTATTACCCTTTTCAGACGGAGGAGTATCAGTTACTTCCAAAATAACGTGTGCTGGAAGATCTACACCAATAATTCTTGAATCGTGCATTAAAACTTGAACAACCATATTTTCTTTCAAATATTTAATACCGTCACCGATTTGGTCTTCAGTTAATTGAAGTTGTTCATAAGTTTCGTTATCCATCATAACGTATTCTTTACCTTCTTTATACAAATATTGCATTTCGCGTCTGTCCAACATAGCTTTTGCAACTTTTTCACCGGCTCTGAATGTTTTTTCAACAACCTGACCTGTTTCTACGTTTTTAAGTTTTGATCTTACGAAAGCTGCACCTTTACCCGGTTTTACGTGTAAAAATTCAACAACAGACCACAAACCGTTGTCTAATTGAAGCGTTAAGCCTGTTTTTAAATCGTTTACTGAAATCATATTTTTCCCCTTTTCATAATAATATAATCATTCTATGTAAGTCGATGATACCATAAACATTAAAAACTTCAAACAATTGTTACAATTAAGAATGGAATTATTAACATACTGGCAAAAAATTTAATGTTTGGTTATTATATAAACATAATTAAATTGAGGGGTATAAATTATGAAAATTTCAGCTATCAACAGATGTTGTCCAAAACCGCAATTCACATCTCAAAAAAACGGTTACGAAAATCCTATTAACAGAAAAACGGAAAAAGGTCTAGCAATATTGGGCTCAATTGGCGGAAGTGCTTTAGTTGGAGCTACAGCAGCAGGTATCGGAAGCTGTTTTATTAAATCTGGCGCTAAAAGCAGAGGCCTAAAACTAGGTGGTATAGGAGCTGCGGCAGGATTATTAACTCTTGCTCTTACACTACCGGCAAAACTTTATGATACAAAAGTAAGAGCATTTACAAGAGAAAAAGAAATGGATGTATTCTCTCGTGACAGAGAACTTAAATCTAACATTTTAGAAGAAGTTGATAACGAAGTAAAAGATGAAGATGTTTCCTTAGATCAAAAAATCAACCATTACACATCTGTTCAAATGGCAAATAAAGGTAACGGAATGCTTATCAAAGGAGTTTAAATGAGAATTAGCGCAATCAATCACAGCTACTCATTTACTCAACAAAAACAAACACCCAAAAACGATAATAACCCAATATCGAAAACCGGAGAAAAAGCAAAGCTTACTAAAGCAGCTTTTGTTGCAGGATTAGGTTTGGGAGCAAAATTATTATTCGAAGTTTTGGATGGAGATTTTGTTGTTGATACTTTAGGCGAAAAGGCTGAGAAAATAGTTGACAAACAACATAAAAACGCAACTAGAAATAAAAAAGTTCTTTTAGCTCTTGGAGCTTGGGCTGGATTAGTTATGGCATTTATCGGCGGTTTTGCAATGCTATATACAATTTTCAAAGCTCCGAATATAAATTACAACGGAAATGTTAATGCCTTTAAAAAAGGGAAAGATATGGATGTATATATTAAAGGCAACAAAATAGAAAAAGATCTTTATACCCAAATGAATGAAAAAGCACAAAATGCAAATAAAGAAGAAAAAGCTAAATTAAAAGAACAATACATACAAATGAAAGCATCTAAAAATCAAATTCCTGAATTTGTAAAATAGAAAATCTATTGACAAATCATAAAAAATAATAAATAATAATAGAAAAGATGGAGGTTGAAAAATGTTTATTCAAGAAGCTTTGAGAGTGCCCCCCCCCCGCGAAACATAACTATAGCAAGCGTTTCTAACAAAGAACTTTACTTTTACAACAAAAATTGCTATACTAGTGATATGAAACATCACAAAAATAAAAAAGCTTTCACTCTTGCAGAAGTTTTAATTACTCTTGGTATTATTGGAATCGTTGCTGCATTAACTATGCCTAATTTGGTTGCAAATTACAAAAATAAAGTTTTTATAAACCAAGCTAAAAATTCTTTTTCTACATTATCAAATGCATTAATAATGACAAAAGTTAACAATGGTCTTGATTCTTATGAAGATCTCTTTCAAAAAGACAGAACGTCTGATGAAATACTTGATATTATCTCTAAAGAATTAAAAGTTATAAAAACCTGCAAATCAGGGAAAGGTGGCTGTATTTCTTGGAAAACCAAATATCAAAAAAAACAGTTCCAAAATGGAAAAACAGTTTATTCTGATATGAGAACAGCAAGTAGTGCAATTCTCAGTGATGGCAGTGTAATTATTATTCAAAACTTTACTAATCAAAGGCAAAGCGGTTGCAATTGGGTAAATAGCCATCCAAAAAGGGACGAAGCAGGGAATATTGTAAAAGATGAAAACGGAAATGATATCATTATTAATACCCAAGATAACAGATGTGGAGCAATAAAAGTAGATGTGAATGGAGGCAAAGGTCCAAATCAGTTTGGAGCTGATACTTTTGACCTAGGAGTATACCCTAATAAACTACATGGGAATTACTCATTCTTATACAATGACAAGCTTGATTACGAAAATTATGCAGAAGGAAAAGATTATTAAATTAATAATTAAATTTTTATGCTAAAATAATCTTGTAATGGCTGAAGGACAAATTTATAAAATTCATTCAGATTTTTATTACGTTGATGATGGCGTAAATTCTTTTGAGTGCAAAATTAGAGAAGTTTTGAAAAAACAAAAAGAAAAAATTCTCGTCGGAGATTTTGTTGAATTTGAAAACGGAGTTATCACAAATCTCATTGAAAGAAAAAATTTTATAAAACGTCCAAGCGTTGCAAATATTGATCAAATTATTATTGTATCTGCCCTAAAACAGCCTGATTTAGACTTACATCAATTAAACAGATATATCGCACTTGCAAAATACTATAATATCCCAACTGTTTTGTGCTTCAACAAAGAGGATTTAAAATGGGAAAAACAACTCGGAGAAAAGATTAAAAAAATTTATTCACCCTTAGGATACAAAATTGTATTCACTTCAGCGACAGAACATAAGGGAATAAAAAACTTTGAAAAATTACTGAATAACAAAACAAGTGTTCTTTGCGGGAATTCAGGTGTCGGCAAATCAAGTCTTGTAAACGCGATTAACCCAGACCTTAATCTAAGAACCAAACAGGTTAGTGAAAAAACACTAAGAGGTACACATACGACTAGACACTGTGAAATCATTAAGTTGAATAACTCCTCAAGAATTGTTGATACTCCCGGGTTTAGCAACGTTAAATTTGATTTTATCTTGCCCGCTGACGTAGATCTTTTGTTTGACGATATTGCAAAATTCAGAGATGATTGCAAATATTCAGACTGCCTTCATATTAACGAAGATGAATGCAACGTTTTAAATAATATTGATAAAATTGACTCTACACGATATGAAAGTTATCTTGCGTTCATTGATGAAGCAAAAGAATATAAAGAACGCATAAAATACGAAGGTAAAAAACAAGAAAATAATAAAAAATTTGTCCACAACAGACATATTGCAAAAATCAGCGAAAAAAAACGTCAAAGTGCAAGAAACACTCTAAAACAAAATATTTATAAGGATATTGAAAATGAAGATGAATGATTACATTGATTTAGTAAACAAAACAATTGATGAACTTATGCCAATACACTATCCGCATAAGATTTTTAAAGCAATGAAATACACAGTTACGCTACCTGGCAAAAGATTAAGACCAGTAATGTGCTTGGAAACCTGCAGAATGTTCGGCGGGAATTACGAAGATGCTCTCCCGACAGCCTGCGCAATTGAAATGCTTCACGCTCAAACCCTTATTCACGATGATCTTCCTTGTATGGATAATGATATGTATAGACGTGGTCAATTAACAAATCATATGGTGTTTGGAGAAGCTCATGCAGTCCTTGCGGGAGATGCTCTTTTGACTTTTGCTCCGCAAATTATTCTAAAAAATTCAAAAAATTTAGGAGCAGAAAAATTAATCAAAATTATGGAAGAATATTTCCAAGCAGCCGGAGCATATGGAGTAATAGCTGGTCAAGTTGTTGACATTGAAAGTGAAACTTTAATTAAAGCAATGGAACTTTCAGGCGGAATTGACAAAGATGATGAGCAATTACCTGTAATATTAGACTATATTCACAGCCACAAAACTGCCGATTTATTTAAACTTGCTCTAAGATCAGGAGCAATAATTGCAGATGCAAATATGCAGCAATTAGAAGAAATTACAGAATTCGGGCAAATACTAGGAGTCGCATTCCAAATTGCAGATGACATTTTAGATGAAACATCGACTTTTGAAGAAATGGGAAAAACTATGGGCAAAGATAAAGAAGCTGGAAAACTCACATACACAGCTCTTTATGGACTTAAAAAAGCAAAAGAAGATTTAAACAAACTAATTGACAAATGCTTTGACATATTAAATAAAAACAACTTAAAATCAGAAGTTTTTGAACAAATCTTAAACAAAATTAGAATTAAATAATTATAAATTTTGCAAAAGTAGTATTGTTATGCTATACTTATAAAACATAATACAAAAGAGAGTAGGAATTAATGCTTACAAAAATCATTAACACTGGATATGAAGCGATTTTAGCTGGAATATTAGCTGCATTTACAGCACAAATTATTAAATTTTTTATTTTTACAATCAAGACAAAAAAAATTAATTTTAAAATATTCACAACTACAGGAGGAATGCCAAGTTCTCATTCTGCAGGAGTAATGGGATTATCAACTGCTGTTGGATTAATTGAGGGTTGGGATTCTATTGTTTTTGCAATATCAATAGGTTTTGCGCTTATCACAATGTACGATGCAGCAGGTGTAAGACGTGCGGCAGGAAAAACCGCAGCTTGTTTAAACAGAATGATGGAAGACTTTTACAAGCATGATGTGCAGGCAATTGGCGGAAAATTAAAAGAACTACTGGGACATACTCCATTAGAAGTTATAATGGGTGCAATATACGGTATTGTATTTGCATATTCTTTCCACTACTGGTTATCTTTATAATAAATAATGAATAAAAAAAATTATATTTATAAAATTGTAATTATTTGTATTCTATTGTTTGGAATATTTTTACGAACAAAATACTTTCTAAACTTTAGATGGCTTTGGGCTGATGAAATATCCTTGGTAATGAATATTTATGATACCCCTCTTATAAATTCATTTATGCCATTAAAACTTCATCAATCAGCACCTCCGCTATTTTTACTCTGCTCTCAAATTATACTTGCTTTTTTTAAATTATTCACAATTCACCATCTACAAAGTTTAAGAATTATTCCTTTTATCAGTTCAATTATTTCAATTCCAGCATTTTATTTATTATCAAAAAGATTTTTAAAAGATAAACTATGCTTAATAAGCAGTAATCTTTTATTTTGCCTTAACATTCATCTAATATACTTTGCACAAGATTTTAAACAATACAGCAGTGATGTTTGTACATTTATATTAGTTTTACTAAGCTACTTCTACATAAATTTAAAAAAAATAACTAAAAAACAAATTACATTACTCTGTATATTTTACATTATATGTAGCTGGTTTTCTATTACAAGTATTTTTGCAATTGCAACTGTCTTAATAGCATTAACAACAAAAAAAGATTTTAAAGGAAACATAAAAAAATACTCAATTATAACAAGCTCATTTTTACTCAATTTTATACTGGTTTATTTTTTACAAAAATACTCTGCAGATGATTCTCAATTATTCTCTTTTTGGTACAAAGGATTCGTACATATATATAACCCAATCTCTTTTATATCTATTATATTTAACGCTTTCAAGTACTATTTTAGAGAAATTCCGTTATTAAATAATA
>ULVF01041217.1_pt1 | contig 32516 bp, 35 predicted proteins | sample 1959201 | NCBI WGS metagenome assembly ULVF01 (sample SAMEA4835779, study PRJEB28245) | human gut metagenome | biome: gut microbiome; material: fecal sample | place: Denmark | collected 2008 | reverse complement strand
AAATTTTAATCAGATTCTCTTTTATACATAAAATTTTTCTGATCACTTGACTGAGAGTAGCTATCAGGTTGTATGATAAAATTAAAGATTAAAAAGGAGGCAAATATGTCAGATAAAAAAACTTTAATTGCATACTATTCTCACTCAGGCAACACAAAAAAAGTTTCAGAAAAAATTCAAACTATCACAGGCGGTAATATGTTTGAAATCCAACCTGTAAATAAATATTCAAACAACTACAACGAAGTTGTAAATCAAGCAAAAATTGAAAACAAAAACGATACAAGACCTGAACTTATCAGCAACGGTGATATACAAAATTATGATATAATCTTTGTAGGTACACCGGTCTGGTGGTATACAATGGCATCACCTGTCAAAACTTTTTTAGCATCTCATAATTGGGATAACAAAGTTATAGTTCCATTTTGTACACATGGCGGAGGCGGAGCTTCAAATACCTACAGAGATATTCAAAAAATTGCACAAAATGCAAAAGTTCTTAACGGATATACATCTTATGAAAACTCTGCTAAAATAGAAGACATAAAGACTTGGATTAATAACTTAAATTTATAAGAGAGGAAAACTCATGAAAAGACGTGATTTCATAATAAATTCAGCTTTAGCAATAGGCGGAGCGGCAATTTTATCAGGCTGCGGCAAAAAAGAGATTAAAAAAGCAGAAGGACAAGTTGTCAGAAGAAAGTTTGCCAATATTGATACCCCTTTAATTGCATTAGGTTGTATGCGACTTCCCATGCGTGATGGGAAAATCGATATGGTGGAATTAGACAAAATGGTCGAATATGCAATGGCACATGGTGCAAATTACTTTGATACCGCATACATGTACGTAGATGGTAAATCAGAAAATGCAATAGGCGAAATTTTGAAAAAATACCCTAGAGAAAGTTTCATTTTAGCTGATAAATGCCCCGCATATCTTGTAAATTCACCATCAGATGTAAGAAAACTTTGCGAAGAACAGTTAAAAAAATGCCAAGTAAAATATTTCGACAATTACATGGTACACAATATCAATAAAAATTCTTTAAGCAATTACCGCGATAATAATATGTATGATGAACTTGTAAAACTAAAAAAAGAAGGAATCGTCAAACATATCGGCTTCTCATTCCATGGGGATCCTCAAATGCTTAGAGAAGTAATCAAAGAGCACAAATGGGATTTTTGCCAATTACAAATCAATTACTTAGACTGGGAAGTTGTAAATGCTGATGAATTATACCAAATAGCAGATGAAGCAGGAGTTCCTGTAATAGTTATGGAGCCTTTAAGAGGCGGAGTATTATGTAATCTTCCTCAAAAAGCTAAAGATAAATTAAAACAAGAATGCCCAAATGACACTCAAGCATCATTCGGTCTAAGATGGGTTGCAGGTCGCCAGAGAGTATTCACGATACTTAGCGGAATGAGTAATTTACAACAACTGAAAGAAAATATTGATACTTTCGTAAATTACAAAGCTATAACTGAAAAAGAAGAAAAAGTTGCTCATGATATAGCTCAAATAATCCAATCAGGCGGAGCAATCAGCTGTACTGCTTGTAAATATTGTATGGAAGTCTGCCCGAGAGGCATAAATATTCCTGCTATATTCGGGCTATACAATATGTTCAAAGGCAATACCGCCCCCAACGCAAGTTTTATGTTTGTCTACAACTATAATGCTCTTGATGAATCTACAAGAGCTGACAAATGTATAAAATGCGGTCTTTGCAGCAAAAATTGTCCGCAATCGCTGGATATTCCTAAACTGCTTGCAGATGTTGATAAAAAAGTTAAAGAAGTAGAAAAGAGCATGAAATAATGAAACACATATACAAAATTAGATTTTCAATAGCAATTATTTCCCTATTGCTTGCAATTGCAGGGATATGCGGACTATTTTATTTCCTAAAAATATTTGATATTCAATTTTTACCTGTATTACAAAGAGTTTTTATAGATTTTTCTATCACTACATTATTATTGCTTTTAGGAATTATTATCTTAACTCTTATTTTTGGGCGACTTTATTGCTCGCTATTATGCCCTTTAGGGATTCTTCAAGAAATTGCAGGAAATTTGTTGTTTAGAGGGAAACGCAAAAATAAATATACAAAAAATTACCCGATAAAATATTTTATTGCTGCAATAACTTTAGGTGTTCTGGCAGGTGGAAGTGCCATTGCAATAAGATATATTGAACCTTATACATATTTCGGTTCAGCCTTTACATTATCAATTACTGGGCTTTCAGCAATTACAGTTATATTAATTTTAACATTTTTCAAAAACAGATTTTTCTGCACAAATATTTGTCCTGCAGGCACTATACTCGGGCTGATTTCAAAATTTTCTCTAAACAAAATCTATATTGACAAAGAGATTTGTGTATCTTGCGGAATGTGCGAAAAGAATTGCCCGTCAGGCTGTATAAATTCTAAAGAGAAAAACGTTGATAACGAAACTTGCGTCAAATGTTTAAAATGTCTTGATTTATGTCCTAAAAACGGAATTAAATACGGGAGAAAACCAAAAGAAGAAATTAAATTCAGCCCAAAACGCCGTGAAATTATTACAGGAATCACAGCAGCTGCAGTATTTGGAGCAATGATTAAGGTCGGATTAGTTGTAAAAGACAAAATTGTTGAAAAATTCAAAGACATAATTTTACCACCAGGAGCAGAAAGCGAAGAAAGATTTGCAAACAAATGCTATAACTGCAACCTTTGTGTAGAAAATTGTCCTAATAAAATTATCGCAAAAGCAGATGATAAATTTCCGACAGTTCACCTTGATTACTCAAAAGGCTGCTGCGATAAAGATTGCAACAAATGCGGACAAGTGTGCCCGACAGGTGCAATAAAAAGATTAAGTCTTGAAGATAAACAAAAAACAAGAATAGCTATGGCAATGATAATTGAGGACAAATGCGTTAATTGCGGACACTGTATCAAAGCCTGCCCATACGGAGCTATTACAAAAGGCGAAAACGGAATTATCATCAATGCATCAAAATGTATAGGCTGCGGAGCTTGTAAATTAAGATGCAGACACGATGCTATTGAAATATTTGCAGTAAAAAAACAGACTTTAATATAATTTTTGAAAGGAGAAATCTAAAATGTCACTTGGAATAACAGAAATATTACTAATATTAGTTGTTATAGTGCTGCTATTTGGCGGGAAAAGAATCCCTGAAATTGCAAGAGCATTCGGACGTGCATCTTATGAATATAAAAAAGCTAAAAATGTAATTCAAAAAGAAGCAGAAGATCTTAAAAACGAGATTGAAGAAACACAAGAAAAACCTGAAGAATATAAACCAAAAGACGTTTAATAATGAGTAATATTGAAGATAAAGACGAAAGTATAATTTCTCATATCGAAGCCTTTAGGGAAATGCTGATAAAATGTATAAGCTGTTTAGGGATAATTATAATTCCTGTACTTTTTGTCGCTCCCAAGTGCTTAAATTTGCTTATCAAACTCCTCATAAGAGATAATAATATAGCATTAAATTATTTTTCTCCTGTGGAAGTATTTCTGTTGCAGATCAAACTCGCACTTGTGATAGATGTAATTCTGTGTTTTCCATACATCGCAAGACAAGTCTGGAAATTCTTTGCACCTGCTTTGTATGAGCATGAAAAAAAATTTATTAAATCAATAGTTTTTACATCTTCAACCCTTTTTATATTAGGTGCTTTATTTTGTTTGTTCATAATCCTTCCTTTGATAATAAACTTCGGTATGAGCTTTGCAACACAAAATATAAAAGCTGTATTAGGAATTTCAAATGTAATTAACCTGTCATTATGGATGACATTAGCTTTCGGACTTATGTTTCAACTACCGCTAATTACATATTCACTAATCAAATCAGGCTTTGTTGAATACAAAACATTTGAGAATATGCGTCCCTATGTTATTGTGAGCATTTTAATTATTGCAGGAATTCTCACACCACCTGATATTTTAAGCCAAGTATTACTTTTCACACCAACATATTTGTTATTTGAATTAGGATTGTTATTTGCCAAAGCGAAAACAAAGAAAGAAAAAGATGAGTAAATATATAGAATTAGATTTTGCAAAACTTGATATAGACAGAATAAAACGCCGCGGATATGCAGAAGCAGTGTTTTGTGAATGCAAAACTGAAGAACAATTAATCAAAATATTTGAAACATTTTATAAAGCAGGTTCAAATGTTTTAGGTACAAGAGCTAATAAAACACAGGCAAAAGTGTTACAAAAAAAATTCGGTGACAAAATCAAATATGATGAAACTTCAAAAGTTGTAACACTAATTCAAAATGAAATTAAAAAAATAGGAGAAATAGCAATCTGTACAGGCGGTACAGGAGATATTCCCGTTGCAGAAGAAGCTGCTCTCACTGCAGAATTTTACGGAAGCAATGTAAAAAGATATTATGACATTGGCGTTGCAGGAATTCACAGACTTTTTGACAAAATTGAAGATATAAAAAAAGCTAACGCAATTGTAGCTGTCGCAGGAATGGAGGGAGCACTAGGCGGAGTTCTTGCGGGAATGGTGGATATTCCTGTAATAGCTGTTCCGACATCTGTCGGATACGGCGCAAGTTTTCAAGGGCTTTCGGCACTTCTTACAATGCTTAATTCCTGTGCAGAAGGAATGACTGTTGTAAACATTGACAATGGCTATAATGGCGGATACAGTGCAAGTCAAATAAACAGATTAATCGAGAGGAAAAAATAATATGGATTTATATTTTGAATGTAATTCAGGAATTTCAGGCGACATGTCTGTCGGAGCTTTGCTTGATTTGGGTGCAGATAAAGACGTTTTAGAAAAAGCTCTTGCGTCTATGAAACTTGATAACGAATTTCAATATAAAATTACAAAACAAATGGTAAATGCAATTTCAACAACTGATTTTGATGTAATCTTACCTGAGCACAAACATCATGAGCATAATCACGAGCATCACCATGAACACAGAAATCTTAATGATGTAAATGAAATTATTGACAAAGCTGAAATTAGTGAAAATGCAAAAAATTTAGCAAAAAAAATATTCAAAATAGTTGCAGAAGCAGAAAGTAAAGTCCACAACAAAGACATCTCAGAAATACACTTTCACGAAATAGGAGCAATTGATTCTATTGTAGATATTGTAAGTTTTGCCGTACTTTATGACAACTTAAAACCTGAAAAAGTCTATTTTTCAACACTGACAGAAGGTCAAGGAACAGTCACCTGTCAGCACGGAGAATTGTCAGTACCTGTACCTGCAGTATGCGAAATAGTTTCAAAATACGAAATTCCGATAAAAATTACAAATAACCAAGGAGAAATGGTGACACCTACAGGTGCGGCAATAGTTGCATCTTTATATACAGGTGAAAGTCTTCCTGAAGAATTTGTAATAAAAAAAGTCGGATATGGCAGAGGTAAAAGACCTTACAAAAACCCTATATTAAGAGTAATGAAAATAAAATAAAAAAGGAGAAAATTATGCATTTAGGAAACGGTATTATTTGTCCTGTAACAGGAATTCCAATGTTAATAGCTGCAGGAGTAACAGCTTTTTATGCTTTCAAAAAAGCAAAAAAAGATTTTTCAAAAGACAAAATCCCATATACAGTAGCTTTAACTTCTTTTGTATTTGCACTACAAATGATAAATTTTGCAATTCCTCAGACAGGTTCTAGCGGGCATATAATCGGAGGAATTCTTCTTGCTATATTATTAGGACCTTCAACAGCTTTTCTTGCTATGTGCAGTATTTTAATTGTACAAGCACTATTGTTTGCTGACGGAAGTCTTATGGCACTTGGGTGCAATATTATAAATATGGGAGCTTTAGCATGTTTTGTTGCATATCCGCTTTTTTACAAACCGCTTGAAAAACTCAACAAACCATTTTTAGGTGCATTTATGGCATCTGTAGTTGCACTTCAATTAGGTTCAATCGGAGTCGTTATAGAAGGAGCTTTATCAAGTTCAATTGCAATAAATTCAATCCTTAAATTTACAGGTCTTATGCAGGCAATACATCTTCCTATCGGAATAGTTGAAGGATTTTTAACAGGGTTTGCTATTTATGCAGCTAAAAAATTCGATTACAAAAAACTGTCAATTTGTTTTGGCACTTTAGGTTTTGTATTAGCAGGATTTATTTCTCAATACGCTTCTCAAAAACCTGACGGACTTGAATGGTCTTTATTGAATATCCAAAATTCAATTATTCCTCAAGTACAAGGACAATTATTTGCAATTTCACAAGCTGTGCAAGCGAAAACAGCAATTCTCGCAAATATTTCATCAATACCTGCAAATATTTTAGGATTTTTAGCTATAAGCCTTGTAATGTATGGAATTTGTATACTTATCAGCTTAAAAAAAGGTGCATTATTGAATGAAGAATAAATTTATTAAATTACAAAATAACTTATCCGAACTGAATGAGCAAGGCATATGTCTTGCTTTTTCAGGCGGAATTGACAGCACAGTACTTCTTTATTTATGCAAAAACTTAAATACAACAGCAGTAACATTCAAATCAGTACTCCAAACAGACAAAGAAATTGACGATACAAAAAACTTATGCAATTTTTACGGAGTTCCCCAAAAAATCATAGAATATTACCCATTAGAAAATCAGATTATTAAAAATAACCCCAAAGACAGATGCTATCATTGTAAAAAGCTATTTTTTTCTCAACTCAAAGATTTTGCCGGCGAAAGATTTGTAATAGACGGGACAAATGCAGATGATCTGAAATCATACAGACCGGGAATAAAAGCACTAAAAGAATTAGAAATTATCTCCCCTCTTGCTGAATTTGGAATTACAAAAGAAGAAATTCGAAAATTTGCAAAAATTTCAGGAATAACAATTTATGACAAACCTTCGACCCCTTGTTTTGCAACCCGTTTTCCATACGGTACAGAATTAAGTGAAACACTTTTAAACACTGCTAAAAAAGGTGAAGAAATCATAAAAAGTTACGGTATCAAAAACTGCAGATTTAGAATTCACAAAGATATAGCTCGTATAGAAATCCAACTTAATAATATAGTGGAATTTTTTAAATACAGAGCTGATATTATTCAAAATCTGAAAAAAGAAACAAATTTAAAGTATTTTACGCTTGACCTGGAGGGCTTGCGAAGCGGAAGCATGGATATATAAATTTTATCTGTCGAACATATTTGAACGACAGATAAAATTAATTTCTAAAATTTTGGATTATTTTCTATAACCGCATTTTGGACAAACTCCTTCAGGAGTAAGGGTTATACCACAAAGAGGACAGCGATCAATTGTTTTTGTAACTTTGTATTCTTCTGATGCAGTATTATCTCCGCTTACAAAAGTTATTTTGGCAATATTCAACTTGTCTTTTAACAAGTCATAAACAATTTTGATCATACCTTCTACAGTCATTGTTTCTTTTGTAACAACAATTCTGCAATCAGGATATGCCGTTGCAAGTTCCGTTTTAAAAGCTTCACCTTTCATTGTATTTTGCGGAGCACCGTTTTTAATACCCTGTTTTTCATAAACCTCTAAGATAGCCGGTAAAAGAGGATCATCTTCACGCAAAATCGTAGCATGGTCAAAATTTTTCAGAACATTCCACGCGGTCTTTTTAATTTCATTACAAGGGAAAACCATATTTACTCCCGGATTAATACTGTCTTCAACCTCTATAGTCAAAGTCCCTGTATGACCATGTAAATACTGAGCTTCGCCTTTGAAACCGTAAAATCTGTGTGCATACTGCAAGTCAAAAGTTGTAATTGCTTTCATAATTTTCCTCCTTTTTTTATAATTTTATATAAATAAATTGGAATTTGAATTACTACTCTCGGCTATATATTTTGCCACTCCGCCGATTTCTACACCGTCAATAAGTTCTTCTTTTTTGATACCCATTACATCCATGCTCATCTGACAGGCAATAAATTTAACTCCAGTTGCTTGAGCTTGAGTAATTAATTCTTTTAAAGTTGAAATATTTTTGTTTTTCATAACCCATTTCATCATCATAGAACCAAATCCGCCCATATTCATTTTTGATAGAGTTAATTTATCAGCACCTTTCGGCATCATAAATCCAAACATTTTATCAATAAATGATTTTTTAACTGTTACATTTTCTTTTCTCAAAATATTTAAACCCCAGAAAGTAAAAAATAATGTAACATCATATCCGCTTGCTTTAGCACCGTTAGCTATAATAAAAGCAGCAAGAGCTTTATCTAAGTCGTTTGAAAAAACAACTATTGTTTGGGCATTTTTAGTCGGAAGTTGCTTATTTTGATTTTTCATAATTGCTTGACCTTTTTGAATTGTTGCAACAATTTTTTTATCTTTGTTATCTAAATTAAGCAAAGTGTTATTTGTAGAATTACACCAAGCCTCAACATCTGCATAAAAGCCCTTATCAGTTGATGAAATTTCTAATATGTCACCATCTTGAATATTTGAGATATTTTCCGCTAATTTCATAATCGGCCCCGGGCAAGAAAGCCCGCAAGCATCAACTTTCAAAACATTTTCACTTGATTTTACAAGAGCTTGTGCGCTAATTTTTTTTGTAACTTTGCTTTCTTTATCTCTTTGAATTTCTTTATAAAGCTTCATGCCTGCCATCAAAGAATACACGTTGTTAAATCCTTTTTGGATCAAAATTCTTGATGCAAGATAACTTGTGTATCCTGAATCACAGACTAAAATAACTTTCTTGTCAGTCGGAATTTCACCTGCTCTTTCTCTTAATTGTGCAAGCGGAATATTTACAGCCCCATCAATTGTTTTTGTATTGTAACTTGCTGGAATTCTCACATCAACAACAAACGAACCTTCAATATCTTCATAATAAGCAGGTTTTACAAAACCTCTCAAAACGTTATCAGCACACATTCCTAAAATATTTACAGGATCTTTTGCTGAAGAATAAGGCGGAGCATAGCATAATTCACTATCCAATAAATCTTGAATATTACCACCATTTCGCATTACAGAAGATATTACATCAATCCTTTTTTCAACACCTTCTTGTCCTACAGCTTGTGCACCAAGGATTTTCCCTTCATTATTAAATAACAATTTGTAAAAAGTAGATGTTGCGTCAGGATAATATCCCGCATGAGAGTTTCCGAATGTTAAAATTTTCCAATATGGAATCCCCTCTCTTTTTAAAAGCTTTTCGTTATAACCGACTGCAGCTACCGTATAGTCAAATACTTTCAAAACAGATGTACCTTGAGATTTTTTATACACTGAATTTATCCCAAAAATGTTATCCGCAATAATTCTTCCTTGTCTGTTTGCAGGCCCTGCTAAAGTAATAAGAACATCTTCCCCTGTCACAAAGCTTTTGACTTCAACACTGTCACCACCTGCAAAAATATCAGAATCAGATGTCTGCATACAATCATTCACCTTAATTCCACGATTAACTTCTAAACCGGTTTTTTGAGCTAAAGTCGTTTCTGGTTTGACACCGATTGATAAAATTACAATATCAGAAGAAATTTTTCTGCCAGATGTTAATTCTATTTCGTTATCGCTAAAACTTTTAACCCCATCTGATAAAATTAATTCTACGCCATTCGCTCTCATCTCATTTTGAGCAAAACATGCTACTTCATAATCAACAGGAGCTAAAATTTGGTCTGATAACTCTACAAGTTTTGTATCAATTCCAATATGTGCAAGGTTTTCAGCCATTTCAACTCCTATAAAACCTCCACCTACAACAACAGCATTTTTAATATCATTTTTAGCAACATAATCTTTTATTTTGTCAGCATCTGCTAATGTTCTGACAGTAAAAATGTTTTTATTATCAATCCCCTCTAAATTCGGTCTAATAGGATTTGCCCCCTGAGCCAAAACTAATTTATCATAATAAAATTTTTCATTGCTTTGAGTGAGCACATATTTTTCATTCCTGTTAATTTCAACAACTTCACAGTTCAATTGAACATTGATATTAAACATATTTTTAAAACGTTCAGGATTAGATACAAGTATTTTTTCTCTATCTGAAATCACATCTGAACAATAATAAGGAAGCCCGCAATTTGCAATTGAAACTTCATTAGTACGCTCCAAAATCGTAATTTCACAATTCTCATCTAGTCTTCTTAATCTTGTTGCACAGCTTGCACCGCATGCTCCGCCGCCTATTATAATTACTTTCATTTAACCCTCTTTCAAGTTTTCATATATTCGTATATTCATATATTTATATTATCAGATTATTTATTATTAGTCAATAGATAATTTGACAATATTCGCATATTGTAATATTCTTATAATATGAAAAATGAAAATATCGATATAGATGAATACACTACAATTTTTAAAGCACTTGCACATCCGACAAGATTGACTATTGCCTATAATTTGATGTCACAGCCTGAATGTAATGTAAGCAAAATGTGTGAATGTTTGCAAATACCTCAACCGACAGTTTCACAACACTTGACGATATTGAAAAATGCAAATGTCATTTCAGGACACCGCCATGCAAATCAAATATGTTATAAAGTCGAAAATCCGAAAGTTATAAAAATTTTAAAACAACTTGCTAAAGATTAATTTGACCTTGTTAAATACTTATTTCTAGATTTTCTAAAATTATTTTTAAATAAAAGAGAATTAAGTTCTTATTTCCAATAAACTTTGAATTTTTCAATTTCTTCAAGAGTTTTGTGATAATCCCCCTTGAAACAAATCGTTCTGTCATCAATGTAAAGATATGACGGTAATTTTACATTAGTTACATCTTTAAAAAACTTATCTAAATTATTATTAATTAGCCATTTAGTGGCAAGCATCAAGTTTCTTGATGTAAAAAGATACAATTCAGCACTTTGAGATAATGTTTCTAAAAACTCATAAGCCCCGACTTTAATTTCAGGAATGTAATTTTCATTGAATTTCTTTTTCCCGTACTCATTTAGTACACCGTCTAAATCTATAAGTATCTTTTTAGTGAACATAAAATTACCTTACCAAATGGACTGTCATTCCTGTTAATAATGTTCTAATAATAACATAATTGGAATATGAGTCAAGATATTAGACAAATATTAGCAAATAATATTAAAAATCTGCGAACACAGAAAAAGTTAAGCAGGGAAGAATTATCTTTAGTTTTAGGAGTTGATAATTCTTATTTGTATCTATAGGCAAAACAAATTCAAAATTATATAAACAAATTAAGTCTATGCTTAATGAAATGAATAAAAAAGTTATTGAAGAAGCAATAATTAAATAATAAAGGTTAATATTATTTCCAGTAAACTTTGAAGTTTTCAATTTCTTCAAGAGTTTTGTGATAATCCCCTTTGAAACAAATCGTTCTATCATCAATGTAAAGATAAGACGGTAATTTTACATTAGTCACATCTTTAAAAAACTTATCTAAATTGTTATTAATTAGCCATTTAGTTGCAAGCATCAAATTTCTTGATGTAAAAAGATACAATTCAGCACTTTGAGATAATGTTTCTAAAAACTCATAAGCCCCAACTTTAATTTTAGGAATGTAATTTTCATTAAATTTTTCTTTTCCATACTCATTTAGTACGCCGTCTAAATCTATAAGTATCTTTTTAGTGAACATAAGCCCTTTTGTCCGCCTCACAGTTTGTCTATATTGTCATTATAGCGGACAATTTAATTATGGACAAGGTTTTATTACAAAAATTAGCAAATCGAATAAAAGAGTTAAGAAAAATACATAAGTACACTCAAGACGATTTAGCAGATTTAGCTCAAATTGCACGTTCCACTTTAGGGAACATTGAAACTGCTCAAAATGATGTAACCTTTTCCAAATTAAATAAAATAGCCAAAGCTTTTAATCTAACATTAGCTGAATTTTTAAATTTTTAGTTAGTATCAAAATCTCATTGATAATTTAGGTCATCTCAATTTGCAAGCTATAAATAAACTTATGTTTCAAGATTAAAAACACAAAAAGATTATATTCGCTAGATTTTTTGTTATTTATAGCTAATATATTATACATTTTCTACTTAAATGTAGAGACTTAGATAATATATTATACGATATATATTCTAGATAGAATACAACATAATGAAGTTGTGTTGTATTTTGAGGGTAAATATATGTGGGTAGGGGTTAATGAATTTTTTGCAGGTGGAAGTATATTCTTAACATTGCTGAAATCTTTGAACACTTTTTGAACGCTGTTTAAATGTCGTTTAAATGGTGTTTAAATTTTGTGTCATTCGACTTTACTTTTTATAGAAAAGAAGCAATCATAGTCTGTGATTAGACGAGTTTAAAATGAATGTAGTACAACCTATAAAAAAGCTAGAAGATATTCAAAAGATTAAAAAATATTTGGCAAAAAAGCCAAGAGATGCACTGCTTTTTAGTTTCGGGATAAATACAGGGCTTAGAATATCTGATATATTATCTCTTGATGTAGGGGACGTAAAGGGTCAAGATTATATTGAAATAAGAGAGAAAAAGACGAATAAGTATAAGAAATTTCCGCTTAATAGGTTTTTGAAAGAGGAGATTGATTTATTTGTAGAAGGTTTGCCGAGTGAACAACCGCTTTTTTATACTCAAAAACATTACAGGTTGGATAGAGCACAGGCATATAGAATTTTGAATAAGGCAGCACAAGCTGTTGGCGTGAAGGAAAGAATCGGAACACATACACTAAGGAAGACATTCGGGTATCATCATTATAAAAAATATAATGATATAGTACTCCTGCAAAAAATCTTTAACCACTCCTCGCCATCAGTAACACTTTGCTACATTGGCATCGAACAAGACACAATCGACGAAAGTTATATGAATTTTTATCTGTAGAAATGTTATAGTGGATAATAGACGTAAAAATAATTATTTATAGCTTCCGATTTTTCTGCCGTATTTGTCGTATTCGGTAATTTTACCAGATGAGTCTTTTTTGAATGTTCCTACTTTTTGACCGTACTTATCGTATTTTGTAGTTACGCCATTAGAATTTGTTTTGTAACTACCAGTTTTCTGTCCATACTTATCGTAGGAATTATATCCTGAAGAGGTCTTTTTATAGCTTCCAGTTTTTTGACCGTACTTGTCATATTTATTATAGCCAGATGATGTTTCCTTATACGAGCCTGTTTTAGAACCGTATCTATCATAAGAATTGTAGCCTGAAGTTGTTTGCTTGTATGAACCTGTTTTTTGTCCGTAACGATCATAAGAATTAACAGCAAATACTACATTTGCAAAAAATAACATTAACAATAAAACTAAAAATTTCTTCATACATAACTCCTTTTTATTTAGTATAACGAAAATAAAAGAAGAATTGTTTAATATTAGTGTTAATTAAAATATTAAGGTCTCTTGTTACAAATCCAATAATAAAGCATGTTTATGGTATAATCAGGATATCAATAAAGTGTTCAGGAGAAAAGAATGGCTAAGAAGAAAAGTGAAATATATGGTGCATTATGGGATGCTTGTAATAAATTAAGAGGGGGAATGGATGCCTCTCAATATAAAGATTATGTGCTAACCTTATTGTTCGTAAAATATATTTCAGATAAAGCTAAAGCTGATGCTAATTTTTTAGTTGATGTTCCAGAGGGTGCAAGTTTTGATGATATGGTTAAATTCAAAGGTAAATCCAATATTGGTGAACTTATCAATAAAGAAATATTGGCAAAAATAGCAGAGGCAAACGAAAATCTTCTTGGCTTAATTGATAAAGTTGATTTTGACGATACTCAAAAACTTGGTAATGGGAAAGAGCAAGTTGATAGATTAACAAAACTTATAGCTGTATTTGAAAGAGATGAAATTGATTTTTCTAAGAACAATGCAGAAGGCGACGACTTACTTGGCGATGCTTATGAATATCTCATGGGTAAATTTGCAGCAGAATCAGGCAAAAGCAAAGGTCAATTCTATACTCCTGCTGAAGTTTCCAGAATAATGGCAAAAGTAATTGGTGCAGATAGAATATCAACAGCCAGCACAACAATATATGACCCTACATGTGGTTCTGGTTCTTTGCTTTTAAAAGTAGCATATGAAGCCCAAACAGAAGTTTCTATATATGGTCAAGAAAAAGATAATGCGACTGTAGGTTTAGCTATTATGAATATGTATCTGCATAATAATGAACTTGCAGAAATAAAACAAGGAAACACGATTGCCTCTCCACAATATAAAGATAATGATACAACATTAACAACTTTTGATTTTGTTGTAGCAAACCCTCCTTTTTCAGATAAAGAATGGAGTATGGGAATAACTCCTTCAGAAGATTCTTTCTCTAGATTTGCTTTGGGAGTTCCTCCTGAAAAGAATGGGGACTATGCTTATTTATTGCATTTGTTAAAATCAATGAAACAAACAGGGAAAGGGGCTATAATATTGCCTCATGGAGTTTTATTCAGAGGAAATGCAGAGGCTGATATTAGAAAAGCATTAATTGAAAAAAGATGGATTAAGGGTATTATTTCTTTACCTTCAAACCTTTTCTATGGAACAGGTATTCCAGCTTGCATTATTGTCTTGGATAAAGCTGATGCAGAAACTCGTCAAGGCATTTTTATGATAGATGCAAGTAAAGATTTCATCAAAGATGGAAATAAAAATAGACTTAGAGAGTGTGATATTAAAAAGATTGTTGATACTTTTAATAATATGAAAGAAATCCCTAAGTATTCAAGATTTGTTCCAATTTCCGAAATATCTGAAAAGAATGAATATAATTTAAATATTCCAAGATACATAGACACTCAAGAAGCTGAAGATATCCAAGATATCAATGCACACTTAAATGGAGGAATTCCAAACTTTAATATAGAAGAACTTGATAAGTATTGGCAAGCATTTCCTTCTGCAAAGTTGGATTTATTTGCTGAATATACAGATGGATATTCAAAACTATTGCCTGATTTGGAACAAATCAAACCTACTATTATAAATAGTTCCGACTTTGTATCATATAAAGATAACTACAATAGTGTATTTAAAGCTTGGGCAGAAGAAAATAAGAGTACCTTGTGGAGTATTCCTTTAAACACTAAGCCTAAAAAATTCATTGCTGGTTTAGGTGAAACTGTTTTGACTAAGTATGAGTCTGATAAGCTTACTGATAAATATGCAGTTTACCAGTTACTAATGGAATATTGGCAAGAAACAATGCAGGATGATGTTTATATTATTTCTGAAATTGGTTATAAAATTGAACTTCAGGAGCATCGTGAGACAAAAAATAAAAAAGAAATCATAACTTATTATAATGACTTAGTTCCAGCTCCTTTAGTAGAGAAAAGATATTTCCCTGAAGATTTAGAACAAATTCAAGACAAAGAAAATGAACTTGCTGATGTTCAATCTCAAAAAGAAGAATTTCTTGAAGAAAATTGTTCTGATGAAGGAAAACTTAATGGATTAACTCTAACATACAAAAAGAATATAAAAGGTGTAAATCAAGAAGTTACAGAAGACTTGTATGATGGAGATTCGATGTCTAAAGGCAAGGTTGAAAAATTTATAACTGCCAATAAAAATAATCCAGTATTTGCAGAAGAAATTATACTCCTCAGAAAATATCTTGAAATTCTTGCAAAAGAAGCAAAATTAAATAAAGAAATTAAAGAAATAAAAATAGGTCTATATAATAAAGTTCTAAAGAAATATGCAGAACTTACAGTTGATGAAATAAAGACTTTAGTGGTTGATGATAAATGGCTTGCAACATTAAAAGATAAATTTGAAGAACATCTAAATGATTTGACTCAAGTTCTATCTAAAAGAGTAAAAGAAGTTTCGTTGCGTTATGAATCAACAGTTAGTCAATTAGAAGACAAAAGAGAAGCCTTAAAAGCAAAAGTAAAAGCTCATTTGGCTACTATGGGGTATTAGGATGGATTTAAAACTAGACAAAATAAAAATACAAAATTACAAGTCTGTATATGATAATGAATTAGAGTTTAATAATGATTCTAATAATACATACATATTTGTAGGTAAAAATGGCACTGGTAAAAGTAAGTTATTAGAAGCAATAACAATTTCGCACCATCCTAATAATTGTAAATATATTAAATTATGCACTAAGAAGCATCAACAAAACTTGGACCCCATTGTTATTAATTACATAAGTCTAGTTGAAAATAAAAGACAAGATTACTTAAAAGAAATTAAACAAATACTTACAGCACCGTTGGGTTTCTGGCAAAAATTTAAAGTCCTATCGGTATCACAAGAATATGCACTTGTAAAAGGTAACAATTCTTTTAACAATATTAAAAAATATAATTTATCAGATATACAATATACAAAATATGCATACAGAATAATACCAAAAGAAGAAATTACAGAAGAAAAACCCCAACTATATGAAATTGCAGTTAAAACGAAAGATTTAGATAATACTTACAAACCATTAACAAAATCTTTCATAGAAAATAGTATCTTAAACGCAGTTTTTAATTTTAATATTAATTCTGGTTTATGGACCCCAAATGAAAAAAACATTTTAAATGATTGTATAGATGTATCTCAATTTAGAGGGAATCCAGACATTAACATTCCTATGAAAAACATTTTTTATTTAGCAGGATATAAATCTACTCAAAGGATTGCTTCTATAATAAATGAAGCCATTAATGATACAGTGCAACTACAAACGTTAGAATTCAACTTATCACAAAAAACCACTCAATATATCAAAGAAATATGGAAAGATAAAGACCTAAAAATTAATTTAAAAATAAGCATAAGAAAGGATTCAAATAATCAATACAAAATTTATACAACTCTTTCTGATGAAGATGAAAGAAATGGTATATATTCACTGGAAGATATTAGCGATGGACTAAAACAATTCATATCAATACTTTTAGGATTTAATGTAAAAGTTGGCAATAATAATATAATAGCCATTGATGAGCCAGAAGTACATCTTCACCCATCAGCAGCAATTTATTTAAAAGAAAAGTTACTGGAATTAGGTCAACACAATTATGTATTTTTTTCTACACATACTCCATTTATGATTGATTCAAATGTTTCTCAAAGACATTACAAAGTCAGCAAAAATGAGGGTTTGACTAATATCCATAGATTATTACCTAATACAAATATGAATGATGATGATTTGACTGAAGAATTATTTGGAATTAATACATTACGAGATTTCTATGCTCCCAACAGAATGCTTGTAGAAGGTCAATCAGAGAAAACAATAATTGAATTTGCATTACGACTAAAAAAATCGGAACAATGCATTGTTATAACTAATGGCAAGGGGGACAACACTGTTCAAGTTGCGTCATACATTAACATTAAAAGAGTTAACAATGTCTTAACTATCCTTGATTCTGATAGTTCTGGAATTGCAAATAAAAACAATATAATAAAAATAGGTGGAGTATTTAATAATACAAATGTTTTTAATTTAAAAGATATATGTCCAGAAATTCCAGATTTTGCAACTATTGAAGATTTAATTGATGCAAGGTACATATCTGAACAATATAATGCATTTATGAAAGATAGAGGATACAAAGTTACTAAATTTATTCCAAATGAAGGAGAAGCAATTCTTGTTCAAATAAAAAAGCACTGTTCAATAAACCAAATTAATTTATCAGACGCAGAAATAAAAGACTTAAAAACGTTAATTGCTGAAAACTTTAATATTAGAATAGGTGCATTGAAAAATAAAAGTCCTTATTTAAACAAACTTGCAGATTATATCATCAAATATTTTGCGGAAATAAATAAATCACAAAATTAAAGTTATAAGTAAGAAAGAGAAACATACAAATGACACTACTACACTTATTACAACAAAATGCTGAATGGATGTGTGCTATAGCAATTACTTTCTTTAGTGCTGTGCAATGTTACTTGGCATATCAGCAAAATATTCAAAGTATTAGAAACCAAAGACTTGAGCTTGCAAATGAACTGGATGAGGTGTGTAGTCGATTTACTGTGTATAACAAAGACGAAGCTCAAAGGATTCTTCAATGGCTTATGTCTAAAGCAAGTAAATTTATTTTCTTGTTAAACACAAAGGATAGAGAAAAGTATAAAATACTGTGTAATTTTCTATTTAATTACCACACCTATCCTGTTAAAAACCAAGAAGAAATGATTCAAATAATGAAACGATTTAATGAAATGCTTGGAGAACTAGATTTTGTGCTTGGCAATGCAAATTATGGTTTCCAAAAAGATAATAAAGAATTTAAAAGTACGGTGAATAATGCATAATACAGAAGAAAAACAAGGATATAAATTTACGGAAGAATTTGGCTATATTCCTGAAGATTGGGATATAAAAGGATTCAAAGATACTTTTACTAAGTATGCTACAAATTCTTTTACTCGAGAGGATATGAGTGATACCGATGGATTCATTAAGAATATACATTATGGTGATATATTGGTAGAATATGGAGCAATATTAGATTGTAGTTGTGAAAAAATCCCATATATAAATAGAGAAATAACTAAATCCTACAAAAAAGTAAATAATGGCGATATTGTTTTGGCAGATACGGCAGAAGATGAAACTGTTGGAAAGTGTATTGAAGTATATAATATACAAGATGATGAAGTTATATTGGCAGGAATGCACACAATGCATTTGAGACCGAATTTCAAATTCGCATCAAAATTTCTAGGTTATTTCTTAAATTCAAATGTTTATCATAATCAACTTATGCAGTATGTAACAGGTATAAAAGTTTCATCTATTTCCAAGTCAGACATCAATAAGACCTATATATTAAAACCTCCATTCCCAGAGCAAGAGAAGATTGCAGAGGTTTTGAGTGATATAGATGAACTCATTGCGTCAACTCAAAAGTTAATAGACAAAAAGAAAGACCTAAAAACTGCGACTATGCAAAAACTTCTTACTCCTAAACCTCATTGGGTTAAAAAATGTTTTGATGATGTTTTTAGGAGATTGCAATCAAAGAAATACCAGATTAATTCAACAGATTACAGTACGGAAGGAAGATATCCTATTGTTGACCAAGGACATAATAAAATATGTGGATATACAGATAACTCAAAAGTATTACTAAAAAATGAAGATGGTATAATTGTATTTGGAGACCATACTAGAATAATTAAATTTATTGATTTTGACTTTGTTGTTGGTGCAGATGGTACACAACTCATAATTGCAAATGATAAATATAATATAAAGTTCTTATATTATTTGTTAAAATTAAAAGATATACCAAATACAGGTTATAATAGACATTTTAAATTTCTTTTAGAACAAAATTATATAATTCCAATTGACATCAAGGAACAGCAACAAATAGCTCAAACATTGTCTGATATGGATGCTGAAATTGAAGCATTAGAAAAAGAACTTAATAAGTATAAAGACTTAAAAACAGGCATGATTCAAGAACTTTTGACCGGAAAAAAGAGGTTAGTATGACAGTAACTTTTGAAAGACGAATTGGTGATACAGAACGAATGACTCAAAATAGAGTTGTTGATTTGTTGTTAAAAGAAGATATGGGGTATAAATATCTTGGTTTTTGGCAAGATAGAGAATGTAATTCTAACATAGAAAAAGAACCTTTGTTAAAGTTCTTGAAATCTCAAGGTTATTGTGATGAGCTAATCAGAAAAGCAATAAACCACCTTGAAAATACTGCAAGATTAAGTTTTGGTAATGATAATGTTGATAAGCTATATAACGCAAATAAAGAGTTTTATTCATTAATTAGATATGGTGAATCTTTTAAAATAGATGGTAGTTCTGTTAGTGAAAGAGTTCATTATATTAATTGGGATGATATTACAAAAAATGATTTTTATATAGCTGAAGAGGTTACTTATAAAGGAAATCACGAAAAAAGACCTGATATTGTTATTTATGTTAATGGTATTGCTTTGGCTGTTATAGAGTTAAAAAGTGGCAGGGTTGATGTCGCAGAAGCTATAAGACAAAACCTTACAAATCAAAGAAGAGAAATTACTCAATTCTTTACAACTGTTCAGTTTGTTATTGCAGGGAATGAATCTCAAGGGCTAAGATATGGAACAATATTAACACCTGAAAAATATTATCTTCAATGGAAAGAATATGATTATGAAGCTAAGGAAGCTTTTAAAATAGGATTTTTTGATGAAATAAAAGCATTACTAAACAAAAAAAGATTCCTTGAAATGATACACGATTTTGTTGTGTTTGATTGTGGTGTTAAGAAATTGTGCAGACAAAACCAGTATTTTGGTGTAAAGTGTGCACAAAAAAGAATTCAAGACGGTAATGACGGCATTATTTGGCACACACAAGGAAGTGGTAAAAGCCTTACAATGGTATGGCTTGCAAAATGGTACAAAGAGTTTTATTCAGATGGAAGAGTTCTTGTGATTACCGATAGAGTTGAACTTGATGAGCAGATTGAAGGTGTTTTTGCTGGAGTTGGCGAAACTATAATTAGAACAAAAAGTGGCTCTGATTTAATTGAAAGACTTGATAAGAGCGAAGATAGGCTAATATGCTCGTTAGTTCACAAATTCGGATGTGCTACAAAATCTAACGATGATAAAGCAACTGATGAGTTTATAGAGAATCTTAAAAAAACTATTTCAAAAGAGTTTTCTCCTAAAGGAAAGATACTTGTTTTTGTAGATGAATGTCATAGAACTCAATCTGGCAAACTTCATGAAGCAATGAAAGAGATATTGCCAAATGCAATATTTATTGGTTTTACAGGCACACCGTTATTAAAGGAAAACAAAGAATCTGTTAAGACCTTTGGCTCATATATTCATACATATAAATTTAAAGAAGCCGTAGAAGATAAAGTTGTATTGGATTTAAGGTATGAACCTAGAGATGTTCCTCAATATATAACTCAGCAAGATAAAATTGATGAATGGTTTGAACTTAAAACTAGTGGTTTGAGTGAATCTGCAAAAACTAAGTTAAAGAAACAATGGGCTAATTTGCAAGTTGTATCAAGCTCTCACTCAAGATTAGAAAAAATTGCAAATGATATTATCTATGATTTTGGCATAAAAGAACGATTGGAAAGTGGCAAAGGTAATGCTATGCTTGTCGCTGGCAGTATCTATGAAGCTTGTAAATTTTGGGAAATATTCCAAGCAAAGAATTTTAAGAAGTGTGCTGTTGTTACCTCTTATTCGCCATCTCATAAAGATATCAGAACAGAAGATACTGGAGAAGAAACTCCATCTCAAACATTGGAAAAATATGATATATATTTGAAAATGTTAGGAATTAGTAATGAAACTCCAAATAAAGAAAAAGTTGCTGAACAGTATGAAAAAGAAGTAAAGGACAAGTTCAAAAAAGAGCCTAATAATATGAAGCTGTTAATAGTAGTAGATAAATTATTAACAGGTTTTGATGCTCCATCTGCGACTTATTTGTATATAGATAAAAAAATGCAAGACCATACATTGTTTCAAGCTGTTTGTAGGGTAAACAGACTTGACGGTGAAACTAAAGATTATGGTTATATTGTTGACTATAAAGATTTGTTTAACGCTCTTGAAAAATCTGTTCACGATTACACCTCTAACGCTTTTGAAAAGTTTGACGCTGATGATATCGTTGGATTGTTAAAAGATAGGAAAGAAGAAGCAAGAGCTGATTTAGACAAAGCTATTGAAAGAATCGATAGTATTTGTGAAGATGTTAGAGAACCTAGAACTGACGATGATTATAGAGATTTCTTTGGTTGTCAATTTGGTGATGAAGATGAGTTTTATAACAAAAAACGATTAAATATGTATAAAGCTGTTAATAGTTTAATAAGAGCTTATGCAAATTTTAAAAGCGATATTTTAGATGAAGAATACGGATATACTCCAGAAGTAGCAAAACAAATTGATGAAAAAGTTGCTAATTACACAAGATTAAAGGATTTAGTCGCTTTATCCAGTGGCGATTCAATAGATTTAAAAAGGTATGAGCCTGACATGAGAACTCTAATTGATAATTATATAGAGGCTGGTGCAGCTCATAAGTTAGTTGATTTTGAAGGTATGCCTTTAATTGAGATTATTATTGGCGATAAGGCTGATGAAAAACTTGAAGAAATGGAAAATCAGTATGGAGAAAAAGCTGTAGCTGAAACTATAGCAAACCATATTAGGAGAGTTGTAAATTATGAATATTCGTCTAACCCTGAATATTATAAGAAAATGTCTGAATTGCTTACAAATATTATAGAAGAACAAAAACAAGATAAAATTAAATATAAAGAATACTTGAAAAAAATTACAGAGTTGGCAAAAGATATCCAAGCTGGGGGTAAGCATTATCCTGATAGTATAAATATAAAACCATTAAAGGCTCTATATGATAATTTGGATGCAAATGAAGAGCTTGCTATAAAATTAGATGCAGAACTTAGAAAAAACATTCCAGCAGGTTATCAAACTCATCCAATGAAAATCAAAAGAGTTAAACAGATAATACAAAACACGCTTAATTGCGATAAAGAAACAGCTGAAAGAATTTATACGATAGTTGCAGAGAATTATTAATATGACAGAAAAAACAGTAGTTAGAATTAAAGATATAGATATTGATGTTATAAAAAAGGACATTAAAAACATTCATCTTTCAGTATATCCTCCTAATGCTGAAGTTAGAATTTCTGCACCTGAAAGCTATGATATTGATACAATTAGACATTTTGCAATTTCTAAATTATCTTGGATTAAAGATAATATTGAAATAATTCAAAAACAAAAACATATTGAGCCTAAAGATTATGTCTCTGGAGAAAGTCATTATTTATTTGGACGAAGATATAGATTTAAATTAGTAAATGATAAAAAATCTCGAATAGAAATTCAAGGTACAAATACAATTGTAATGTATGCAAAAGAAGGTGTAACAAGAGATTACAAACATAAATTAATGAACAAATGGTATAAAACCAAATTAGAAGATAAACTAAACACATTGATAGAGAGATGGGAAAATATTACAGGTTTTAAATTTAATTCTTGGCAAATAAAGAAAATGAAATCAAGATGGGGTTCTTGTAATCCTGAAAATAAAACGGCTATTTTTAATCCTGAATTAAGTAAAACAAAGATTAGAAATATTGAATATATTATTTTGCATGAACTTATCCATACAGAAATTCGCACTCATAATAAGGATTTCATAGGTTACTTAAACAAATACATGCCAAATTGGACATTGTATAAGAATGATATTAATTCTGTTACATTTGAATAATAATTATCAATTTGACTTTAACTAACCTTTAAGTGATGAATACGACACCTAAAAAAGGAGGTCGTATGAGTAAAAGCAAAAAATACAAGATTAAACAAAAAGATTTTAGGAAGTTAGAAAAATTAGCTGAACGAATTTACAACACAGTTACTGTAGTTGATTATTTTTGCAGGACGCAACAAGAGATTGAGGAGCTATATAATCTTACTCCAATTGTAGAAAATTTAAGGCGAGATTCTGATACTGTAAACGCATTTTTTATAAATTATCCTGACAACAATAATTTTTAAATGGTATTTAACTCCTGTTTAAATACCGTTCAAAAAGTGTTCAAAAAATAAATTGTGTCTGAATGATACATTTTTAAACACTTTGCTTGATATTTAACTAGCATAGAGCGATTAATGTTATTGCTGATAAGAGGTAACAATGATTGAATTAGGCAAAAGATACAGACTCAAAAAGATTAAAGGTTTTAAGATCTCTGATAATGAGTATTACAAAGTAATTGGCTTCTACAATTTCGACACTGTAATTTGTGAAAACACTTGCGGAGAAAGATTTATGTTTATGAAGAAATTTTTAATAGATCCACAAAAGCCTGATGATATCTATTCAGATTTGATACTTGAAAGGAATAAATAATGACAGAAAAAGGCTATGCACTTTATGGCACAAAAATTTTGAATTTAAAAACACAAGAAATCGGCTTGTTAATTTGTATTTGGAAAAATAAATTTGCAGATGCAGAGATAGATTATGCGACTTGCGTTGATAAGCAAGGAAAAAGATACAATATAGAGCTAATTGATATTATCCCATTTGAGAAAAAATAATACAAAGAATATTTTAATAACACATTTAGCAAAATAACATTCAATTGCAATTAATCTTTATATAAAATGTGAAAAAATTTAATAATATCTTGATTTATTTCATTACTTTTAAAACTTTTGGCGATTTTATTATTTGAAAAAGAAATCTTATATTTATGTTGGATTTCCGCTTTTATTGATTTTAAGATTTCTTTTCCTGAACAAATTTTTATTTTTTCATCTAATGAATTCCAATGGCTTTCTACAATTTCAATTGCTTTTTTTGTTATTGCGGTATATCCCAAACTTTTATCTTCTTCTTGTATTTTTTGTCCAAATTGACAAATTATGTTATCTTTATTTTTATTTAATATACTTTCAATCAATTTAATAATTTCATCAAGAGAAATTTCTTTTTCTTGCCTAATAATTCTATATATTACATTTGGATTTATAAGATAATTTTCAATTTCTTTGCTATCCCAAATGATTAAATTGATCCCATGTTCATTAGCTTCTTGAGTCATTTTTATATTATTTTCTTCTTTAGAATAATCCTTATCTAAAATACAATATGTTTGTATAGTATTACCAGAACTTATTTTTGTTATTTCGTTTGCGCCAAGAACTTTTTTCCATTGAGATTTGCCACCAATTTTTATAATTGGAATTTCATTAAAATTTTCATAATGTAAAATATTTGCAAAGTAAGACAAAATTTTATCGTCATCACCTTCTACATATAAGCATTTTTTACAATGAGAAAATTTAATAAATTCTAAATTCGAAGAATACCCTATATCATCAATAATATTTTGAACTGTAGGGTTATCATTAGCATACTTTGATCTATATTTATTTTTTTGTACAATTAATACATTTTTAGGATCAGTTTTTGATATAAACTCGAAAGAATGACTAGATAATATAATTTGCTTATTTGTATTTAAAAGAATCTCATATAATTTGTTTTGTAAATCTGCATGCAGATATACATCTGGTTCATCAATAATCAATGTGTGTGCTGTTTGTTCAGTAAATATAAACCATAGAATTTGCATCCACATTTGCAATCCATGCCCCATAGCTCCAATTTCAGCTATAAAATCATTTTCTCGCAATAACAATGTTAATATTCCATTATTGTTGTCAACATCAGAGATTGTTAAACCTGGCCAACTTTGTTGTACGATAGTTTTATATTTTGGTAAAAGATTCTGATTATTATATAACTTATTTCTAAAATGTAATGACGTTGTAGATAACATTTCGGCTCTTTTAATTGTTTCATCTTGAAGGACTTTCTCTTCTAAGTTTAAAGGGCCTATTTGAGGTAAAGTTGCTACTTCAGGGAAATTATATCGCATTGCATTACTTTTACTTTTTATTATTTCATTATTAGAGTTTCTTAACAATGCAAATATGGTTTCATTTTCTCCGTAAAATATTTCAATCGAAGATTTATCTGTAAATGTAATTTTGGCATATGGTATACCATCGTATCTATGAGGAATTGAATTATATTGTCTGATAATTCTTTTTATTTCTGGAGAAATTCCTTTTATTCGAAATCGACTTTCTTCTGTATGTAAATTACTAATCCAAGAGGGGACATCTTTAAAAGTTAAGTATTTATACTTTTTTGTTATTAAAGCAACAATCCTTAATATCTCAATTATGGTAGATTTTCCTGCATTATTTTTCCCTACCATTAAAGTTAAATCTTTAAATTTTAATGTATGTTTTTTAAATCCTCTATAATTTTCTATGTAAATTGAATCTAACATATCAAACCTGATTTTTATTATTCTTCACTAAAGAAATCTTCATCAATTTTTTTGATTTCGATTTTAGTTTTAACTTGTACACCTAAATTATGCTTAATCATCAATTTTGTTAATTCTTCACCATCTACTAATCGTATAATTTTACCTTGAACGGATGCTGCTTTCTTTTTAGCTCTTTCATCAAAAAAGCTAGTTGTTATAAATACTCCCTTTCTTACCGGAGAACAGCCTAGAGCCCCTGCAAAATTTTGCATTTCTTTTTCATTAACTTTATTGTCTGAGTATCTTTTAGCTTGCAGGTAGATTTTTTCTAATCCCAATTCATCTTCATCGATTATGCCATCTACTCCGCCATCATGACTCTTTTGAGTCATAGAACCGACTCCATAATTCATTTTTTCCATAAGTTGAAGAACTATTTGTTCAAATTTCACTGGATCAATTTGTTTTAATCTCGTTAGCAATTCTGTTTGTAGATTTTCTTTATACATATCCTGAGCATTAGCTAACATTTCATCAGGAGTTTGAGTCTTTTCATTATCAGTATAATTATCTTTTTTAGTTGTTTTTTTGTTAGAGCTTATGTGCTTAAATTGCCTAAATGATTCAAATTTTTCTAAATATTTTAAATCTAATTTTGTAGGAGCTTTTTTGATAACACTTAGTCCTAGCTCAGTTATTTTTGAAGTAGCTCGCTGAGGTGAAAAAATCAACCCAGCTTTTTTTAAATATGTTCTTGCCCAAGCAATTCTATCTTTAAAAATTTTTTTAGGATTATTGGGATATATTAAATTTCTTTCTTCTTCACTTAAATTCAATTCGTCAGCAATAATATTAGAGATTTCTTCTCCTGAACGTTCAATATTATCACTTAACACTTTTAAAACAGGATACATCAGTTCATCGTATGTCGGTATTGCCATTCAAAAACTCCTTTTTCTACAAGGATAGCACAAAAATTTGCAGGAGTTATTCTATACCTAAAATTTCACGCTCGATTTGGCGGATGAAATCCGGAGCAAGTTCGGTTTTTATTTGGGGTGTTGCGTTTTGAGTATTTTTTTCTTTTAATTCAGGGAGAAAGTTCAAAATATTCACAAGGGAATAATATTCTGCTTGGCTTATCTGGCTGTTAGTTTTATTACTATTTGCGATTTTATCCATAAGCTTTTGGGCAAACTTTTGCAAGTCCTCTTTGAACTGGGATTTATCATACATTGATTCTCTTCGCTTTTTATCCCAATCATATTGCTTTTTCCAGTAAAACAAAGTTCTTTTTGCAATCCCAAGCTCTAAAGAGATTTTACTAACGGTTGAGCCTTTTAAATACATTTGTTCTGCTTGTTTAAATAATTTCATTTTGCTCATTAAAAGCCCTCAAAAATTAAGTTTTCAATACCAAAATGGTTTTTGTCTTGTACTTTTTTAACCTGATAAACGCAACTTCTATCAATCACTCCAAGGTGTTGGAAATATTTTATCAGCTGGTTTAGAAGAGCCATTGTGTTTTTAATTCTGCGGGGCTTAAGGCGTCTTAATTCGCAGACCTTAAAAAGTTCTTTTATCGACTCGATATCAATTTCGTGCAGGTAATAGCAGTTTATAAAAGGTATAATATTAAAATTAAAAATTGCGTTATAGTTCCTGTAGGTCTCGAATTTGCAGTACTTTTCAACATAATTTTTCATAAAATATTCTTTTGCATCTTCTATACTAATTTTTAGGTGTTTATTCTTTAGCGGGCTGAATATTTCATAATTTTCTCCTGTTTTAGTTTCATCATTGTATTTATAAATCCCGTTTTCAAAAAGTATTTTATTGCTGTTCAAAAGCTGTTCAAGTTTTGTTTTGCAATCGCATTCTGCTATCAATTCAATATCATCAAGGGTAAATTCTTTTAATCTCTTAGCTAATTTTTCTATATTCATACTAGTTCCTTTATAATCTCAAATGTAATTTCTGTTAGACCATTTTCTTTTGCAATAGTTTCAAGTTTGCTTATAAGCTGTACTATTTGTCTGAACCTATTGTATTTTTTGTGGATATATTCTATCGAATCAGGAGTAAACGAGATTTCAGAGAGTTGGCTAAAAATTTGGCTTAAATCTTCTATTTCAAAGGTTTCAAATTTTACTATCTCGCTAAATCTATCATACAGGTGCTTGTATCTTTCAAGTTTTCTAAGAGCCAAGCCCATTCCGACAAAGACTATCGGACAATCGGTTTTATCATGGATATCTCTTAAGGTTTCAACACTTTTGTAATTGTTCATCAAGTAGTCGATTTCATCTACAAAAATAATTTTGGGCTTTTGGATAAGTTTGCTAATCACGACATTAAAGTTGTCTGAGGTTAAATACCGAGGAAGTTCGTCCATTGCTCTAACAATTTCTTCAACAAGCCACCTGCTTGTCATAAGGTTTGAGGCTCGAATGTAAATCCCGTCATACTTGCAGGCTAGCCAAAGTGCCGTTTGCGATTTTCCGAGCCCCGGCTCGCCATATATAAGTCCCATTTTAGGAATGTTTTTGGGTTTGCTTTTCAGGGCTTCAACTAAGCCTATAAAATTCCTTACATTTCGAGTTTTTATAAAGATTTTTTTCATTTTATCCTTTCTTGGTTGCTCGCAATAAACGGGTATGGCTTCGCCTTAGACCCACTGCTTTCAATCCACTATTCATATAGTAATTTGTACTCCTTTGTTTGTTTAAATTTTGCAATCCAAGTGTCGCTTGGGTTATGTTTTATCAAATATTCGTATTTTTCTGAATTGTTTTTGAATATCGGGAGTGATTTTTCTCCGTTGTTTATTTTTTGAACACCATTTGAACGAGGCTTGAACTCTTTGTGAAAATTGTTAGAATTTCCCATTTCTTCTTGGTTCGACCTTGCTTCAATCAGTTTTATTTCATCATTCGTCAATAATTTTTTAACCGAGTTTATAGTTTTCCGTTTCAGTTTTTGTTGTTTTTGGATTTTTTGTTTGTAATCCTCCAAATCCTCAACAGTTCCTAAAATCTTTGCCATCGGGTGAGTTTCGGTTACTCGCTCTGCGGTGCATAAATATTCCCCTTTCGGGGTAAAAATTTTTACATTAGTCAGATCAAATAAGTTGTATTTTATTAAAACTTTTCCTCTCAACCCGTATAGTCTTTCGTCAAAATAGTCACAGTTTAAGAACCTTACACCATTTCGCTGAATTGTTTTAACTTCTGTTGCCAGCATCAAATCGTCAAGCAAGCTTTTATCAATATTTTGTTTCTTTCGATTTTCCAAAACCTCTGCGATTGTCATATTTGGTGCATTTGTGCAGGGCTGAGAGTTCTTAAACTTAAGCCACATATCAATCATTTTGATTGTTTCTTCTATAGTTGGAATGTAATCATTATGCAGGTTAGAATGGAATTTTTCGTTTCGTTTCAAGTATGCAGGTTTGTTGATAATTGATGAGCCGACATAACTTGGCATTAGCTTTTCAAAGCCTTCTTGAAATTCTTTGAAGAACCTCTCAATAACTTTTGACCTTGCATTATATGGTCTTGCAAATACCGTTTCAATCCCAAGTTTTGCATAAAGCCCATAAAAGCCTAATTCTCCGAATCCTTTATCATCTGTAAAGTATTTTGCTCTAAATGCTCTGCCGTTATCTTGATAGACAATTTTCGGTATCATATCGAGGTTTATTATTGCGTTTCTTAGGGCACTTGCAATACATTGGGTATTTTCTTCAAGCATAATTTCATACCCGACCAGTGCTGTTGATTTCCAGTCCAAAAATCCGACCAAAGTCGCTCGACAAGGCTTGCCCGTAAACGGATTAATCACTTGAAATGCCAGTTTGTGCCCGTCTGCGACTAATATATCCCCGACATCAAGCAGACTTGCATCTCTTTTAATATAAGGCTCGACTTTGTCAGAAAGAGCTTTTTCGCCGTCTCGAGCAAGCACCCATTTGTCATAATTGTTATCCTTAAACCATTTTGCATAGCGTCTGAATGTAATATCTGCAGGGATGAAACTTTGACCTTGTTCTTTGAGCTTGTATTTTGTAAGTGCGATTGCTTTACCGATACAAATTCTATTCGGGTGCAGGAGTAAGCCCATAAATATTTTGATTTCTTCATCTGTTAGACATGTTCTGTATTCGTTTACAGAAACATATTTGTAATTGGGGATTAACCTTGTATAATCCTCTGTCCCGTCTAAACTGGCTTTCCAACGATGCAGGCTTCCTCGAGAGATTTTACCTAAAACATTGAAAAGGTAAGAATCTGAACTGTTATGCAGTTTGACAAAATCATAGTCTGCTTGAAGTTTATTGACAGCTTTACGGCGAAATTCTTGCCATTTACGGATTAAATCAAGTTTTGCAAGAGCATTTTGTTTTGCCTTCTCAGGGGTGTATTTGATTGTCTCAACTTGGTTTTCCATTGTCTCAAAATCCTTGTAATGCGTTGTGCAACACATTCATCACTCGTTTTGAGACAGAAGTCAAGTGTTAACTCTTTAATTTGTATATTTGAGCAACAAATTTATAATATTGCTCTTTTTTTATACAAAATTCATCGTTCCCATCTGGAAGAGTTATTATCGCTATAGCTTTTTTACAATCCTTAAAATCAGAGTCATCTGATGTAAATGAAAAATTGTCGTATTGTTGTCCATTATATTCAAAAGATATTTTCACTCTTGGATTTGGAGAAAAAGCAGATTGATAGATATGAAATTTGATATTTTCTATTATATGCAAGGAAATTGATTTATTTATTTTATTATACAATTCTTTTGTTAAATATTCATTTGTATTTAAATAAATATAATCTTCATTAGAAATAAATTCCTTAAGTTGTCTGAAAATATTTATTCGCTCATTTTGTTCAATATCAAGTTTTACAAATTTTTTAGTTTCATCAATTATCCAATTTTCAGGTTGATTTATATTATATTGTTTCCCTATAAAATTTATTTCTGCTATATCAAGTAAATTAACTGTTTTATTATTGTTATATTTTAGATGGTTTGTAGTCAAAGAAAAATGTATGCTTTTATCAGACGTTACTAAGCGTATAAGTTCAAAATTATCAATATCAAATCCCACTACACATCTTGCATTATGTTTAAAAGATTTAGTTAATATTAATATCCTTTTTTTCATAATTTATAAATGTTTAACCTCAACTTTATTAAATTGCTTTTTTAAATATTCAGCTAATAATCGTCTATGACAATTTTGGGGTAATGGTTCAGAACATAGTAAACAAACATTATTATAATTTTTAATATCATTTTTAAAAATCTGTTCAATTTTTCTTGATTCAATTAATTTACGATATTTTATTTCGTATTCTAGCCAAGATATTTTATTTTTTTTATAATCATCTAAAATATCTTTAGTTGGTGCATATTTTATATTATGAATATAATCAGCATCAACAATAGTCTTCAAAAAATACTGTAAATCTTTAGATTTAGTAAAACCTGCTAACTGTGATACATTATTTAGTCTTACATCAATAAGACACTCAACATTGTTTTCTTTTAATATTTGAAAAAATTTTTCAGCACTTTTTTGTGCAAACCCAATAGTAAATATTATCATCTATGCAACTAATTCCTTCTTGAATCCAATTTTTTCATTTTGTTTTTGATAAGCTTCTTCTACATATTCATTAAAAGTTTTATGTTCAAACAAACTCAGTTGCTGTCTATTAGGGAAATATAAATCAACTAGTTGTTTTTCAATATCTTCTTGGGTTTTTGTACTACCATCAGCCAGTATGTGTTTTATTTTATAGCCATGATTTTTAAAACCTCTTGCTACCATTATTGTACGATGACACATTATAGGATCTTTTTCAGCACACATTAGTACAAATTTATATCCAAGATTGATACCTTGGTCAATTTTATCAATTCCTGAATAAAAGATATTACTTTTTATAAATTTATTAAAATTTAAATAACCATTTTCGTAATATTCAATATTTTCTTGTCTTGCACCAAATTCCTTTGCATAATTACGATATATTATATTATTTTGTTTTAAATATGGATTTAAATAAGAATTTGAATACATTTGATAAAATTCAGAGGCTACAGGAACTGAACGAACATCAATTAAAACATTAATGTGATATTCTTTTAATTGGTTAAGAAAATCATCAATATTAGCGAAAGCAGAATACCCAATTGTATAGATTAGTCTATCCATATCGACATTTTACAATATTTGTGAAAAAAATTAAAGGTTTTGCGATATTAAATTTAAGAAATATGACATTAAAATCTCATTGATAATTTGATGCATCTCAATTTGCAAGCGAAAATAAAATTGCACTTTTTGGCACTTTATTGCACTGGGGTTAACTTTAAACACCAAGGCGATTTGAGCCTAATGTGGTCTTAAAAATTTGCAAATGGAGTGCAAAAGAGTGCAAGAAAAGACCCATACATCTCAATACTAAAAAACAGCCTCAATCGTGCTGTGTGTTTGATTTTTTATTAAATTTTCTCTGTCTCAATGCACCAGAAACCTATTATTAACCTGCAAAAATTTCGCACCCAATAAAGCTTCATAATATATAGATTTATATATTTATACATGCACTCAGTGGACTGGGACCATCAGCCC
>ULVF01095528.1_pt1 | contig 34667 bp, 25 predicted proteins | sample 1959201 | NCBI WGS metagenome assembly ULVF01 (sample SAMEA4835779, study PRJEB28245) | human gut metagenome | biome: gut microbiome; material: fecal sample | place: Denmark | collected 2008 | reverse complement strand
AGGCCAAGTGCCGCGAGAAGCTTCTTCTGGCCCACGATGCGCGGGTATTGGTGTACGGCGCGGATGATGCGACGGTGAAGAGCACGGTCGATACCCTGTCTGATTTCCAGGGTGAGAAGCTATGCTGGTCTACCCTCGACAAGGAGGCTCCGATGTATGTCGCCTCAATAGAGAAGAAAGAGCTTTCTACGCGTATTACCTATATATATAAAGGTGGAGAGGCTCACAGTTATGAGTTGCCGTTCATCGACGAAGGCTCGGTGACGTGTTCGGTTATCTGTGCTGCCGTGGCCCTCTATCTGGGTCTGCAGCCTGAGGCGCTTGCAGAGCGCATGGCTCGTCTGGAGCCCATCGCCATGCGTCTTGAGGTGAAGCAGGGCCGTCATGGCTGTACGCTGATCAACGACTCTTACAACAGTGACATTAATTCACTCGACATAGCACTCGACTTTATGAACCGTCGTCCCGATCATCGCGGACGTCGCCGCACACTCATCTTGAGCGATATCATGCAGAGTGGCGTGGCTCCCGATCAGCTCTATACTGAGGTGAACCGCCTGGCTGTTAAGCGCGGCGTACAGCGTTTCATCGGCATCGGTAGTGTGATAACCCAGTATGCCGACAAGATCGAGATTGCCGACAAGTGCTTCTTCCAGTCGGTGGAGGCTTTCATCCGCAGTGAGGCTTTCCAGACGCTGCGCGATGAGGTGATCTTGCTGAAGGGTGCGCGTGCCTTCGGATTCGACCGTATCACAGAGTTGCTGGTGGAGAAGGTGCACGAGACGGTGTTGGAGGTGAATCTCAATGCCGTGGTAAAGAACCTCAACCATTACCGCTCTTTCATGAAGCCTGAGACGAAGCTCGTCTGCATGATCAAGGCTGACGCCTATGGCGCAGGCAGCGTGGAGATCGCCAAGACGCTGCAGGATCATCGGGTCGACTATCTTGCCGTGGCAGTGGCCGATGAGGGAGCAACGCTCCGCCGCAACGGCATCACGTCGAACATCATGATCATGAATCCCGAGATGTCGGCCTTCAAGACCATGTTCGACTACGATCTTGAGCCTGAGGTCTATTCCTTCCGTCTGCTCGATGCCCTTGTGAAGGCTGCCGAGAAGGAGGGCATCACCAACTATCCAGTCCATATCAAGCTCGATACGGGCATGCACCGTCTCGGTTTCGATCCGGATAAGGACATGGATGAGCTTATCGACCGGCTGAAGCATCAGAACGCTATCATTCCTCGTTCCGTATTCTCTCACTTCGTAGGATCGGACAGCGACAACTTCGACGATTTCTCCGCAGAGCAGTATGCCAAGTTCCGTCGCGGCAGCGATAAGCTGCAGGCCGCCTTCGACCATAAGATTCTCCGTCACATTGATAATTCTGCAGGTATTGAGCATTTCCCCGAGCGTCAGATGGAGATGTGCCGTCTGGGTCTGGGTCTCTATGGCATCGATCCCCGTACCAATGGAATATTGAACAATGTGTCGACATTGAAGACGACAATCCTGCAGCTGCGTCATGTGCCGGCCGGCGATACCGTGGGCTATAGCCGTAAGGGCACGATCGACCACGACAGCGTGATAGCCGCTATTCCTATCGGCTATGCCGATGGCCTGAATCGCCATCTCGGCAACCGTCATGCCTATTGTCTGGTCAATGGTAAGAAGGCGGAGTATGTGGGCAACATCTGCATGGATGTGGCGATGATCGATGTCACAGGCATCGATTGCAAGGAAGGCGACAGCGTGGAGATCTTTGGCGACCATCTGCCGGTGACAGTGCTCAGCGATATCCTCGACACGATACCTTATGAGGTGCTCACGGGCATCAGTAACCGTGTGAAGCGCGTCTATTTCCAAGATTAAGGAGATGAGGGTGGGCAATATGTGTCCATCCGTTCTTAGACAGATAAAAAATAGCAGGCGGCGAAAGGATGTATTTTCCTCTCGCCGCCTGTCGTTTTATTTATCCCGAATCGCAATGAGAGGTCTGAAGGCATCGGGTAAGACGGCAAAATAAATATTCGTGCTCTGATGACGGTTGGTGTGTGCCGGCCCCATTTCGCTCTGTGTGTAGGGCTGCGGATCAGAGCGTACAGAGGACATGGCCGTTCCTTTGTCTGCCCCGATCAGCGGCCGACGTCATGAGGCCAACATCTCTTCCGGCCGTTTTTCTCCTTTGTTGGCCTGTGTTGTCATAACCTGCAATAAACTATAAAAATGTTAGTACCGTCTCGGTTTTTCCGTAATATTTTTGTAACTTTGAAGCGAGGTATTGTCTGTTGTAGCCGACATGGCTTGACACCTCCCTGAAAATAGAAAAACAAAAAACAATATAAATGCATTTTAAATGGAGCTATCAACCACCGACACCAAAGGACAAGCAAGCGGCTGAAGAACTGGCCGAGAAGCTGAACATGAGCCCCATTCTGACTCGTCTGCTCATTCGCCGCGGCATCACGACGGAGAGTGCTGCCAAGCGCTTCTTCCGTCCGCAATTGGCCGACCTGATCAACCCTTTCCTTATGAAGGATATGGATGTTGCCGTCGACCGGCTCAATGATGCCATGGGACGGAAGGAGCGTATCTTGGTGTATGGCGACTATGATGTAGATGGATGCACGGCGGTAGCGTTGGTGTATAAATTCTTGCAGCAGTTTTATTCCAATATCGATTACTACATCCCCGACCGTTACGACGAGGGGTATGGCGTGAGCGATAAGGGCATCGAATATGCCAGACGGACGGGCGTCAAGCTCATCATCATTCTCGACTGCGGCATTAAGGCCATTAAGGAGATCGCCCATGCCAAGGAACTGGGCATCGACTTCATCATCTGCGACCATCATGTACCCGATGAGGAGATGCCGGAGGCTGTGGCCATTCTCAATCCCAAGCGACCCGACGACACTTATCCTTTCAAGCATCTGTGTGGCTGTGGGGTAGGGTTCAAGTTCATGCAGGCATTTGCCAAGAACAACGGCATCCCGTTCTCCCGCCTCATCCCTTTGCTTGATTTCTGTGCGGTGAGCATCGCCGCCGACATCGTGCCGGTGGTGGACGAGAACCGCATCCTTGCGTTCCACGGTCTGAAGCAGCTCAATCAGAACCCTTCCGTGGGCTTGAAGGCCATCATAGACATCTGTGGTCTGAGTGGGCGCGACATCTCCATGAGCGACATCATCTTCAAGATCGGACCCCGCATCAATGCGTCGGGCCGTATGGAGAATGGTAAGGAGAGTGTCGATCTCCTGGTGGAGAAGGATTTCAGCATTGCCCTGAGAGAGGCACGCCACATCAATAAGTACAATGAGCAGCGCAAGGATATCGACAAGCAGATGACCGAGGAGGCCAATCAGATTGTTGCCAAGCTCGACAAGCAGAGACCCCACCACAGCATCGTGCTCTATGACGAGAACTGGAAGAAGGGTGTCATCGGCATTGTCGCCTCCCGGGTGATGGAGATCTATTTCCAGCCTACGGTGGTGCTTACGCGCGATGGAGATCTTGCCACGGGCTCGGCACGTTCGGTGATGGGATTCGACATCTATTCCGCCATTAAGAGTTGCCGCGACCTGCTGCTCAATTTCGGTGGCCATACCTATGCGGCCGGTCTGACGCTGCGCTGGGCAGACATCCCGGAGTTCCGCCGTCGCTTTCAGAAGTATGTGGAGGAGCACATCCAGCCCGAACAGACAGAGGCTATCCTGTATATCGACTCGGAGATTGAGTTTAAGGACATCACCAAGCGGCTGCATAACGATCTGAAGCGGTTCTCACCCTTCGGTCCTGGCAATACGAAGCCGTTGTTCTGCACGACAGGTGTGTACGACTATGGCACGAGCAAGGTGGTGGGCCGCCAACAGGAGCACATCAAGCTGGAGCTTGTCGATTCCAAGTCGGGGACAGTCGTCAATGGCATTGCCTTCGGTCAGAGCGCCTCGGCCAGATATATCAAGTCGCATCGCTCGTTCGATATAGCCTATACCATCGAGGACAATGTGTTTAAGCGCAACCAGGTACAGTTGCAGATCGAGGATATCCGTCCGGCGGAGAAGGAAGACAAAGAAGAAAAAGAAGAGAAGGAGAATGACAACAGTCGGTAAGGACGGACTGAATGTCAGAATGGGCCGGGATATGTCCCGGCCCATTCTGTCTCACTAAAAAGGTAAGCCATGGCTGACAAGTTTCAGGAAATTCTTGAGACCTATTGGGGGTATCACGAATTCCGCAGCATACAACGCGAGATTATCGAGAGCATCGCCGGGGGGCACGACACCCTCGGCCTCATGCCGACGGGTGGAGGCAAGAGCCTGACATTCCAGGTGCCTGCCCTTGCCATGGAAGGTGTGTGTCTGGTCGTGACACCGCTGATAGCATTGATGAAGGATCAGGTGGCCCATCTGCGCAAGAGAGGCATCCGGGCAGCAGCAATCTATTCGGGCATGACACGGAGCGATGTCGTCACGACGCTTGAGAATGCGATCTTCGGAGGTGTGACGTTGTTGTATCTCTCACCCGAGCGTCTCGCGTCTCCGCTCTTCCTGGAGAAGCTGAAGCGCATCAAGGTGAGCTTCATCACGGTGGATGAGGCTCACTGCATCAGCCAATGGGGATACGATTTCCGCCCTTCCTATCTGAAGATCGCCGATCTTCGTAGTCTGAAGCCTGACGTGCCAGTATTGGCCCTGACGGCTACCGCCACTCCGCAGGTGATGGGAGACATCATGGAGCGGTTGTGCTTCACCACGAGGAATGTCTTCCGGATGAGCTTCGAGCGTAAGAACCTGTCGTACGTGGTGCGCCGGACTGACAATAAGATGCAGGAGACGCTTCATATCCTGCGTTCCGTGCCAGGCAGTGCCATCGTCTATGTGCGTTCGCGCGTGCATTGTCCGGAGGTAGCAGAGGCGCTTGTCCAGGCCGGCATCTCAGCCACCTATTATCATGCCGGGCTCGATCCGAGTGTGAAGGACGATCGCCAGAAAGACTGGACGCAGGACAAGAAGCGGGTGATGGTAGCCACCAATGCTTTTGGCATGGGTATCGACAAGCCCGATGTGCGCCTCGTGATCCACTACGACGCGCCCGATTCCATAGAGGCTTACTTCCAGGAGGCGGGCCGTGCCGGCCGTGACGGGCGGCGTGCCTATGCCATCCTGTTCTGGAACGGCAATGAGCGTGCCAAGCTGTTGGCCAGGGTGGAAAATGAATATCCTCCCAAGGAGTTTATTGCCAATGTGTACGACCGTCTCTCCGATTTCCTGCAGATAGCCGAGGGAAGGGGCATGAACCATACCTATCCCTTTGCCTTGCAGACGTTTTGCAAGACGTTCCGTTTCTTTCCCCTGCGGGTCAATTCCTGCCTCCATCTGCTCACGGCGGCCGGTTATCTGTGTTACGAGGAGGATCCTCATGCGTCGGCGCGTCTCCGGTTTCTGCTCGGGCGTGAGGATCTCTATCGGTTGCGGGAGATGGCACCCATGGAGGAGAAAGCCATCAACAGCCTTCTCCGTTTCTATGGAGGTGTGTTTGTCGACTTCATGAATATCGAGCTGCAGATCGTCGCGCAGGATGCGGGCATGACCGTCGACCAGGTCTATCAGGCTTTCTCTGCCCTTGATCATCGTAGCATCCTGCAGTTCGTCCCGCAGCGCCGGGAGCCGCTCGTCTCTTATGTGCAGGGGCGTGTGAAGCCTGAGGATGTCATCCTCACTCCGGAGGTGTACGACAACCGCAAGACGCAATATGCCAACCGTATCCAGGCAATGATAGAATATGCCGGCAGTGATAGCGTATGCCGTTCCCGGCAGCTCCTCCGTTATTTTGGAGAGACGGACACGAAGGATTGTGGCTCGTGTGATGTGTGCATCGCAAACAGGAAGAGGGGAAAGGAAGTGGAAGACGAGGTGGAGCAGAGAAGGATGGCGCCTGTCGATGAAGTGATAAGCCGTATCGTGGCTGTGTTGGACGATGGCAAATCCCATGGGATGGATGAGGTGACTTCGCTGAAATATCCCACCCTCCTCATCCGTGAGGCACTGGAATATCTCGTACACGAAGAGAAGATATGTATGGAGGTCGGCCGGATCCGGCTTGTCAGATAACAGAAAATATCAGATGCTCAAAGGAGCAGCTAATAAGAAACAAGGAAGCCCAAGACTCAGCAACGAGTCTTGGGCTTCTAATTTATTCTCAATTTAATCCCTGTTGTCGGTTAATTGTTCTCCGGACGCAATTTGCGTACGGTCTCACCTGCACGCCACATCTCCATGTCGTGCATGTCCTGCAGCTCTTTGTTCAGCTTCTCACGATAGTCGGGCTGTGAGTTCTTGTCGATGGCGATCTGAGCCTCAATACCGGTCTTCACGCTCAGGTACAGCCATTCCATCACAGGCTTGATGGCAGCCTTGAAGCGGGGAGCCCAGTCGAGTGCTCCGCGCTGGGCGGTAGTGGAGCAGTTGGCGTACATCCAGTCCATACCCTTCTCGCCAAACAGCGGGGCAAGGCTCTGTGTCAGCTCCTCAACGGTCTCGTTGAAAGCCTCCGAGGGAGAGTGTCCGTGCTCGCGCAGTGTGTCATACTGAGCCTCGAACAGACCTTCAATGGCACCCATCAGTGAGCCACGCTCACCGGTCAGGTCGGATGTTGCCTCACGCTGGAAGGTCGTCTTGAACAGATAGCCCGATCCGATGCCGATACCGAAGGCCAGTGTCTTCTCCTCGGCATGGCCGGAGGCATCCTGATACACGGCGTAAGAGCAGTTCAGACCACGGCCCTCGCAGAACATGGTGCGGAGAGAGGTGCCCGATCCCTTAGGAGCCACCATGATGACATCGATGTCCTTGGGAGGAACGACGCCCGTACGGTCCTGCCAGTTGATGGCGAAGCCATGTGAGTAGTAAAGGGTCTTTCCCTTGGTGAGATATTGTTTGATTTTGGGCCATACGGCAATCTGACCGGCGTCGGAGAGCAACATGCAGATGATAGTTCCTTTCTGAACAGCCTCCTCAATGGAGAACAGTGTTTTTCCGGGTACCCAACCGTCAGCCTTTGCTTTCTCAAAAGTCTTTCCCTGACGCTGGCCTACAATGACGTTGAAGCCGTTGTCGCGAAGGTTGCACGACTGGCCGGGGCCTTGGATACCATAACCGATTACTGCAATGGTTTCATTTTTCAGTACTTCACGTGCTTTTTCCAATGAGAACTCTTTGCTGGTGACCACTGTTTCTACGACGCCACCAAAATTCATTTCTGCCATATACTTATGTACATTTGTGCTGCTTTAGACTTTGCAGCGGTTATTATTAAACCTTGTAGTACGGCACTCCTTGTCCAAAGGATGTTGAATGCACTACCCCTATGCCTGCTCGAGGGAAGGGCTGAGGATGTAATGATATTCGTCTCGTGGTTAAGATCTTTATCGGGGCATTCTTTGCGGAAAGATATGCTTCGTAGCAGGTCTTATCTTAATTGCAGGAGCAAAGGTATCAAATTAAAATGAAACAACCAAATAAAATTTCAATCTTTTATTAATTTTCGCCGATTTCTGAGGAATTTAAGATCAAAATAGAATATTCTCCGTAAGAAATCACACTATGAAGTTGCTTTAGCATGGCTGGTCCGCATTTGGCGTTAGGAGTCTGTCGTTGCTGTCATGCACGATAAAGGATAGGGGCATGGTATTCTCATGCCCCTTGCCGGTTGATATGTCTGTCTGCGGTCCGGTGCCTTATAGCTCTGCAGTCTTTACAAACATGATGCTGCAGCGGCACACTTCGGTCTGTTCGTCACTGCCGGGTGCGCTGCGTGTCAGGCGTACGGCGAAGCATCCGGGAGCGGTCTCCTCCTCATACATGTGGAGCTTGTCGCCTTGGTGGGTCTCTGCCACGTAGGCCACCTCAAAGCGTTTGATGCGGTGCGTGCGGAGATAGTCGAGGGGGAACAGGTCCATCACGTGCTCGATGTAGCGGATGCTGTTCATGTGTCCGTTTACGTCGATGTCGCTGTAATAGGTGTCAATGGTACGCACGTAAGGGGCATTCTTACCCACGGCGACGCGTCCGCACTTGGCGATGGGTGGCTGGCGGTCGGCATCGACGAAGTTGAGGATGGCGCCGTCGTCGATGGTAAAGATGTCACAGGGCTGTCGTGTCACGGTGTCGATCATTGCCCAGACACTGTGGGCGTGTCCGTACACCTTGCCGTCTTTGCCAGTAACGGTGAAGTCGCGGCTGGTGAAATAGCGCAGGGCACTGTCGATCCAAGTCTCTATCTGGAAGGGCGCATAGGCTTCCGGCATTTCGTCCATCTCGATGGCCAGGCGCGACAGCACCCATGTCCGGTTCATCTTCTGCAGGGTGGTGACGCCATAGCCGTTGTCATTGCTGTGAAAGTCAGCGGCATTGAGCAGGTCGTTGCCGAGATGTCCTAGCATGATGCGGCTGCTGAAGTCGCAGTGGAAGGGATAGACGCGGAAGTCGTAAGCACCCGACTTGCCGCCATTGATGTTTCCGTTAATATTCATAGGTCATTATTAAAAAGTAAAGCTTTGGACCATGCACCCTGTTGTCGGCATGGCCCGTCATCATGACGGTCCGGTGCGTCGGACAGAGAGTACATGGCTCAAAGCCAAGATATAGAGTCTATTTCAGATTATTCTCCTGTTCAGCCAGGAAGTCACTGATAGGTTCCTCGAAGCTGCGGGTGACGGCGATACGTCCCGACCGGGTGTATTGCAGCAGGCAGTTGTACTGGTTGAGCTGGTCGTACAGGTCAGAGATCTCGTCGGTCAGGCCGGTGAGCAGGACGGTGCTGTAGGTGGGGTTCACCTCCATCATACGGGCGTTGTGCTTACGGATGGAGCGTGAGATCTCCGGCTTCTCCAGCAATTTGGGCGTAGAGATCTTGAAGAGTCCCACTTCGTGGATGAAGAGCTGGTCATCGGTGTAATAGTCGGCTCTGATGACGTCGATCTTCTTTTCGATCATCTTGGTGATCTTCACGATCTGATCTTTGTTGCTCCAGCAGGTGATGGTGTATTTGTGGATGCCACCGAGGGAGGATGCCGACACGTTGAGGCTCTCGATGTTCACCTGCAGGCGCGTGAACACGGCCGTCACCTGATTGAGGATGCCGGCGATATTCTCGCTGTATACCAGCAATGTATAGAATGTTTGATCCATCTTTCCTTATTTTACGAACGTGAGGGGGCGGCCAGTGGCTGCCCTTTCTTATTTGGCGATGAGTCTTCAGATATCCAGATGGAGCTGCATCTCATCGATGGAGCTTCCGGGAACGACCATCGGCTCGATATTTTCTTCTTCCTTGACAGCGCATTCCAGCAGGTAAGGGCCGTCAGTAGCCAGCATCTTCGCCACCTTGTCGGCCAGGTCCTTGCGGTCGGTCACCACATCGTAGGGGATGTGGTAGGCTGTGGCCAGCTCCTCGTAGTGTGGGTTGAGCATGTGGGTGAAGGAGTGGCGGTGGTTGAACATCAGGTCCTGCCACTGGCGCACATTGCCCAGATAGTTGTTGTTCAGCAGGATGATCTTCACGGGTGCCTGTTGCTCCATGACAGTGCCGAGCTCCTCGATGGTCATCTGGAAGCTGCCGTCACCGGTGAAGAAGCACACCATGCGGTCGGGTGCTCCGAAGGTCGCTCCGATGGCGGCCGGCAGTCCGAAGCCCATCGTACCCAGACCGCCGCTCGTGACGATGCTGCGGGGGTGACGGTAGTGGAAGTAACGGCTGGAGAACATCTGGTGCAGGCCGACATCATTGACCATGATGGCATTGTCGGCGCTCTGGCGTGACACCTCCGTCACGACCTCGCCCATGAGCAGCAGACCGCTGGTGGGGTGGGTGGCCGGCTTGATCACCTCTTCTGTCTCTTTCTGTATCAGCGGCTGGAACGAGGCTATCCATTCGCTGTGGTCAGCGTGCTTGAGCAGTTGGGTGATGGCTGGCAGCGATTTCTTGCAGTCGCCGATGACGGCTACCGTGGTCTTCACGTTCTTGTCGATTTCCACAGGGTCGATATCCAGGTGGATCACCTTTGCCTGCTTGGCATAGTTGTCGAGGCGTCCGGTGATGCGGTCGTCGAAGCGCATGCCGATGGCGATGATCAGGTCGCACTCTTGTTGTTTCACGTTGGGCGCATAGTTGCCGTGCATGCCAAGCATGCCGATGTTCAGACGGTGGTTGTCCGGCAGTGCCGACAGTCCGAGCAGGGTGCGTCCCGCAGGGATATCGGCCTTCTCGAGAAAGTCGGTGAGCTCTTTGTAGGCACCGGCGATCTCCACGCCGTGGCCGACGAGGGCTAGGGGCTTGTGGGCCGCATTGATCAGGTCGGCGGCGGCCTTCACAGCCTCATCCTTGATCTTGGGATAGGGTACATACGAACGGACATTGTCCGTCTTTCCGGGCATCCATTTTGCTTTGCCCACCTGTGCGTTCTTTGGGAAGTCGAGCACCACAGGACCGGGGCGTCCGCTGCGGGCGATGTAGAAGGCACGGTTGACCGCCCATGCCACATCCTCGGGCCGGCGGATCTGGTAGCTCCATTTCGAGATGGGCTGTGCCATTCCGACAAGGTCTACCTCTTGGAAGGCATCGGTGCCGAGGGCAGAGACGCCCACCTGACCGGCAATGACGACGATGGGTGTCGAGTCCATCATGCAGTCGGCCACGCCGGTGAGCGTGTTGGTGGCACCGGGGCCGGACGTGACGATGGCCACGCCTACTTCTCCGCTGACACGTGCATAGCCTTCGGCGGCATGGGCCGCTCCCTGCTCGTGACGCACGAGGATGTGCTGAAACCAGGGATCTTTCTTATGAGTATATGTATAGAGGGCGTCGAATACAGGCATGATGGCACCACCGGGGTATCCGAAGATGGTATGCACATTCTCCTGATAGAGGGCGCGCATGAGGATTTCCGATCCCGTGCACTCCTCGCCTATATGAACACCCGCCCAGGGCGCTGTCTCATTTTCAATCATAGTGTTTCTGTTTAGTTATTCGATGATGCGTACACCGCCCTTGTCGGCAGAGCTGACGCTCTGGGCATAAGCCCGGAGGGCCTTGCTGACGGTGCGCTGACGGTGGAGCGGCTGTTGGGGACGGGCGGCGAGCTCCTCGTCGCTGAGTTTCACGCTGATGGAGCGTGACGGAATGTCGATGACGATGATGTCACCGTCCTTGATCTTTCCGATGTTGCCGCCCGAAGCAGCCTCTGGCGAGATGTGTCCGATGCTCAGTCCGCTCGTGCCGCCCGAGAAGCGGCCGTCGGTGATCAGGGCGCACTCCTTGCCCAGGTGCATGCTCTTAATATATGAGGTGGGGTAGAGCATCTCCTGCATGCCCGGTCCTCCCTTCGGACCCTCATGAGTGATGACGACGCAGTCGCCGCTCTTCACCTTGCCTCCGAGGATGCCCTCGCAGGCATCTTCCTGAGAGTCGAAGACGACGGCCGGTCCCTCGAAGTGCCAGAGGGCAGGATCCACGCCGGCGGTCTTCACGACACAGCCGTCCTTGGCGATGTTGCCGAAGAGGACAGCCAGACCGCCGTCCTTGGTGTAGGCATGGTCGAGGTCGCGGATGCAGCCGTTGACACGGTCGGTGTCGAGGGTTTCCCACGAGGTATTCTGCGAACCCATGACAGTGGAGAACTTGCGGCCCGGAGCGGCATAGTAGATGGTGCGGGGATCGTCGGCATCACCGTCCTTCACCGCATTGGTGGTGATATCATATTTTTTCATGGCCTCACCGAGGGTCTGTCCGTCGACGCGTCTCACGTCGCCGTGGATCAGTCCGCCCTTGTTCAGCTCATTGAGTATGCCGAGAATACCGCCTGCGCGGTTACATTCCTGTACGCTGTATTTCTGTGTGTTGGGAGCGAGCTTGCAGATGCAGGGCACCCGGCGCGACAGCCGGTCGATGTCATCCATTCGGAAGTCCACTTCGCCCTCCTGTGCCACGGCCAGCAGATGGAGCACGGTATTCGTCGAGCCGCCCATGGCAATGTCGAGTGTCATGGCATTGAGGAAGGCGTCGCGTGTGGCGATCTGTCGGGGCAGTACGCTGTCGTCACCGTCCTCATAGTAGGCGAGTGCGTTCTTCACGATCTGCCGTGCGGCGCGCTTGAAGAGCTCGATGCGCTGGGCGTGGGTGGCCAGGATGGTACCGTTTCCGGGGAGTGCCAGTCCGATGGCTTCGGTGAGGGAGTTCATGGAGTTGGCGGTGAACATGCCCGAGCAGCAGCCGCATCCGGGGCAGGCACACTCCTCGATCTTCTTCATCTCCTCGTCCGGCACGCTAGGATCGGCTCCTTTCACCATCGCCGTGATGAGGTCGGCATTCTCACCTTGCCAGCGGCCCGCTTCCATAGGCCCGCCGGAGCAGAACACGGTGGGAATGTTCAGACGCATGGCAGCCATGAGCATGCCCGGCGTCACTTTGTCGCAGTTGGAAATGCAGATCATGGCGTCAGCCTTGTGGGCATTCACCATATACTCTACGCTGTCGGCGATGATGTCGCGCGAGGGAAGAGAGTAGAGCATGCCGTCATGGCCCATGGCGATACCGTCGTCAATGGCGATGGTGTTGAACTCGGCGGCATAGCAGCCCATGGCTTCTATTTCTTTCTTGACCAGTTGGCCGATCTCATGCAGATGGGTATGTCCGGGGACAAACTGCGTGAATGAGTTGACAATGGCAATAATGGGCTTACCCATCTGTTCATGCTTCATACCGGTGGCGACCCACAGGGCGCGGGCGCCTGCCATCCTCCTTCCTTCAGTGCAGACTGCACTTCTCAACTGATGCTTCATAATCTTTTCTTTATTAGATGATCGTTGTCGGTTGTGCGCGGAGTGATCGTCGGCAGATGGGTCTGCCGGATGCTCCGCCAAGTGTCATTTGTTATTTCTAGACCCTATGTAAGTTGCAAAGTTAACAATATTATTGTAAATGACCAACAAATTGGCATATTATATTATAATAAAATGTAAAATCATAAGGAGAAAGGTGATGCTTCCATATGGTTGCAAGGGATGCCCCGTAGTCGTTATGCCCTATTCCCCTTCCGCCCTTGTCCGTGTGTCCGTAGCATGGAGGGCCGTGCCCCGACAGCTTTCGCATACAGGCATGATGAAGCCCCGACCGATATGGATGTGAGCGGTCGGGGCTTTCTGTCTTTATGGGTGCAGGATGCTGTTTCCTTGAAGTTGCGGTAGGGCCGGTCCGCTGCCCGTACTTTCTGGAAGGTACTATTCGGCCCAGGTGAAGTTCTCCTTGCCTGCGCCGATCTCAAAATGCAGCTTCGCTATGCCCAGGTCCATCTTGGTGTATCCTACCAGAGAGAATACCCGTTTGGCACGGACCTTGGCGCGGGTGTCCCCGTCAGCCTTGATATACTCAAAATAAAACTTCTGCTGGTTGATGGCCGTAGGGGCGAGCAGGGCCGCTTCCACTCCGTCCTTAAACCATTCCGGGGTGGTGGCGTCGGCATTGCTTACCTGATCGAGGCGTTTGATCTTGTGCGCCACGCCTTTCGACTCGCCATATCCTATTGAGATATAGGCCCCGATGGTCTCGTCCTTATCCAGGACATAGGTGCCGGGCACTTTCGAATAGCTCAGTCCCACCCAGCAGGTGTTCAGTCCTTGCGTCTGTGCCGACAGTACCAGCTGCTCACCGTAATATCCGATACGCTCGTCGAGGTCGTCGCCCTTCTTGCCGGCCATGACGATATAGTTGCTCACATTTCTGAACTTGCCATATTTAGCCAGCATGCCCTGGAAGGCCTTCGGCTCGTTCGTCACCAGCTGCATGTGCAGGTTGCCGGCAGCGTTCAGCTCCTTGATCTCAAGCTCAAGCGAGTGGATGATGTCATCCGTCAAGGGCATGGTCTTATATGCCCTCACGCTGTGTCTGTCTTTTATTGCTTCCTTTAGGGTCATCGTCAGTCCTCCTTTGGAACATTCTTCCAGAATTTTCTTAAGTCGTTAAGTATGTTGTCGTAGTCTTCTTGCGTAAACGTTCCTTCGCCCGACAGCAATATGGTATAGTCGATGCCTTCAAAGCGTTTGGCCGTCGGCGTGTCGCGGAAGCCGTTGCGCTTATAGAACGCATATCTTCTGCGGCGCTGCTCTATGTTGTCACAGTCTGTCTGTTCGGGCGATTCAATGTCGATCACCAGCTGCCGGTCCGCATATTTGGCCATCAGTGCCGTAAGGATCTGCTGTCCGTATCCTCTGCCGCGCAACTCTTCCTTTACGGCGAAATACCATCCCCAGTTGAAGTCCGTGCGGTTGAGCACCATGGTCAGTCCGACGAAGCGGTCGCCGTCATAATATGTCACGAAGTCTATCGGCATCACGCCCAGCAGGCGTGTCAGCTCATCGTACGGTATGCGCTCCTCCTTGGGAAACGCGCTCTCGTATAGTGCTCTCACTTCTGCATTGTCGGCATTCTCCGCCGTTATCTTTTCTGTTCTCATCCTTTCTTTTATTTGTCAATTGAAGTCGTGTGTTGTCCGCCTGATGCCAGCAGTTGCTCTACCAGCGGGACATACCATTGCCTCACCTCGTCTGCCGTAGGCGTGTGGGCGCCGGGGAAGTGGTAGGCATTTGGGTAGTGTTGCAGAAACAGAGGCTCAAAATGTGCCAGCGTGTCGTTCTCGCCGAACAGGCCCCATATCTGTGCCTTGTAGTCGGGGTTGCAGCCGTCGAACTGATGGGCTTCCATCTCGGCGAACTCGTCGATCAGCTGCCCGTCGATCACCATCTTCTGGTTTCCGTTCGCACGCGGTGACTTATATTCATGCTGGCCGATCCGGGGCTTCAGGAACTCCGTCATCATGAAATAGGGATTGCCCAGCAGGGCCGGTATCCCTTTGGTGTTGGCTGCCATCTGTGCATAGAACGAGCCGCAGCTGTTGCCTACCAGGACATCGGGGCGCTCGCTGTCACATATATTCTCTATCAAGTCCATGGCCTCCCTCGGGTGTAGGGGCAGGTCGGGCGTCATCACGTCAGCCCTTCCCATGAATGCCGCTTTCAGTGTCTGTGCAGGCACGCATGCCCCACTGGCAAAGAAGCCATGAAGGAATAATATCTTTCTGTTTGTCATTGTGCAACTCATTTTCCTGTCTGCCGGATCTTTCTGCCGTTCCATGGTGCGGTGGCAGCCATGCGCGTCAATGTGTCATGGGAGGTCTGGCGGTGAGGGTCTCCCGATTCACAAAGTTACAAAATTAACCTTAACCTCCAATCGGTCCTTCGACCGTAAGTATCTATTTTAATATTATTTTATGGGCTTGTCCGACTGATCTTCCATCTTCCAGCTCGCATTCCGTCTGTCATTTCTTTCTGCCACAGCCCGCTGCGCCTTCGACAAAGAGGGCAGCCTGAGTTGTCCGGCAAGGACACGAAATTCTTCAAGCCTCTAACCGGTTGGGGCTAATTCGGTCATTATACAATGAAGATACCGTAATTGTCTGTCGTCTTTCTGTCATTCGTTGGCATGGAGGGCCGTCCGATAGCCGGCGCAGTCTGGTTTCTCTTCCGCACCGGTCATTTTCTTGCTGTTATTGAGGTGTATATCCGTAAATTTTGCGTAACTTTGTCATTGACGTTATGCGTCATTTACTATTTTCGTTGCACTAAAAACATTTGTATCATGATTAAGATTTATGTAATGAGCACATGTCCTGACTGCACCGCCGTTAAGGAGCAGGTCAAGGGAAACGACAAATACGAGGTGATCGATATCGGCGAGCACGTGAGAAACCTGAAGGAGTTCTTGCGCCTGCGCGACAACAATCGCGCTTTCGATGTGATGAAGCGTGTCGGCTCCGTAGGCATTCCGTGTTTCCTGCTCGAAGACGGCACGGTCACCTTCCGTCCTGTCGAGGCCGGGTTACAGCCGCCGGTAAAGGAAGAGCAGGCACCGTCGTGCAGCATTGACGGCACCGGATGCTGATCCCTCCGCTCCCTCCCGGCTCCGTCTTGCATGGATTCGGATTTTGATCATCGTAGAACGATAAGTTCCATATAATTCTAGGAGTATGTCAAAAAGAGAATTAAGAACATTCCTATCTGCCCATACCAAGGAGCAGGTGATCGATATCATGTTGGAACTATACGATGCCAGGAAAGAAGCTAAAGAATATTTGGATTTCCGCCTGTCCCCCAATGATGGCATTGAATTGGAAAAATGCAAGGACATCATCAGAAATGAGTTCTTCCCTCAGCGAGGTTGTCCTAAGGACCCCTCGTTTGCCAAATGCAGAAAGGTGATATCCGACTTCCGTAAGCTGAAACCGAATCCGCAGGATGTTGCCGATCTGATGCTCTTCTATATTGAACAGGGCTGCCGGTTCACGGTCATGTTCGGGGATATGTGGGAGCAATACTATACCACGATGGAAACCAACTTTGAGAAGGCCGTACATTTCATTGTCGTCAACAACCTGCTGTTGAACTATTACGAGCGGATAGAGAGTCTGATTCAGAGCGTGGAAAACTGCGGTTGGGGATTTTACGACTCGCTGATGGATATCTATCACCAATATAGGTAGGGTATGTCCGCCGTCCGGATTTCGCATGATGGACATCCCTTATACCTTATTATATAGGGGGCACACCATGATGCGGTCCCTACCATCTGCTCACCCCTCCGGGAGGTAAGGGTGGTATATAGGGCCACTTTGTCGGGGCGTATTGCTCGTTTCACCTCTCCGTTTTCTGTCGTCCTCTCCTGTCGGCTCTTTCCGTTGGTATCGGTCATCAATGGTAAAGGAGGATGTGGCCCTTCAGGACGAAGGGCCACATCCTACTCGATTGTTTTGTCATGGATAGCAGGCCATATTGTCCGGGCCGTTGCCTTGTCCGTCGTTCGGACAGTGGTCTTCTGCTTTCCTCTGTCCGTTCTTGATGGTTTCCCTTATTCTCCGTAGATATATGCCCAGTTGGAATTTTCCAGGGGATCCATGAAGTCATCCTCTGACGGCAGGTCTTCCGCCTTTATCATCTTCGCCACGGCCGCTTTCAGCTTCTTTTCCTTGAAGTTGAAGCCTCGTTCCAGTTTCTTCACCTCACCGGAAGGGAGATAGACATAGCGGGTCTCGCTGCGCAGCGTACCCCATTTGCTTCTTGTGAATATCACCAGAGGCAGTCCCTCTTTCCATATACTTATCTGCGTATCCGTACTGTTAGCTTTCTGGATTTCATAAATGTTCATGCCGTTCTCCCTCCTGTACGTCGTTGTCGTTCTCACATCTTGGGGATAGGTCGGGTTGGGGTAGCCGATCGCTTTGATGCGTCTGCCGTGCAGATAGTGTTCCTCGATGGTCGGGTATAAGTCTACGAATCGCTTGATGGAGTAGTGCCCGTCGTCCTTTACCGGCACGACATCCACCATGAGGTAGAATCGTCCTCCGTTGATATCGCTTGTCCAGAAGGAGGCACCGGGCTTGACGCTTACGTTCAGCTTATATCCCTCCGGTGCCTTGATGACCTTTCCTTCTGCATAGTTGCCCACCTCATAGGCGTCGCCGTTTCTGCGGTATTTGATCTCTGCCAGTTGGTGGCGGCTGGTGTCCGGCTTGCCGAAGTCGATGCTGTCGATGGCCAGTCTGAAGTGCTGGTAGGCGCTGTCACATCGCTCGCTCGCATTGGTAGGCTCCCGCTTGTAGTCGAAGTAGAGCAGGTATTTCAGCCGTCCCTCGTCGTCATATCCGTAGACGAGGTGTTGGGACGTGGTCTCCGAGGCTGCCGAGACGGTACCGATCAGCTTGCCGTCCTTATCCATATATTTGACGAGCCAGTTTTGCGGAGCCTGTTGGAGCATGCTCACGGCATACGACTGATCGGAGAATGTCACGGAGTCGTAGCTCAGATATCCGGTCTTCTCGATGCAGTCCGAGTCCTGTGATGTGTCTGTGTGCTCGAGGTGTGTGATCTCAATATTCGGTTTCTGACTGCATGCTACGGTCAGCAGGAGTCCTACAAGGCTGATGGATAGGAGATGATGGCTGTACTTCATATAATCATATATTTTTTATGTATTTCGTTGACGACCTGGCAGAGCGATCCGACAGGAGGGCTGGTGGCAGGGAGGTGCCGCCCGTACGGTATTAAGGGGTAGGTGATGCGTCGTCCCGGAAGTTCTGTTAGGGTTGCATCAGGTTAAGTATAGTTTGAATCTTGTGTATGAACAAATTTAAGCATTATATGTCGAACCGCCAAGCAATCGGAGTGTTTTTTCGTTAGGTCGGTGGTTTCTGATTTGTTTCAGGCATACGCAGCGAAACACCCTCCCCTCCGGATGGTGATGCTTCCCATTGTATGGAGCAAAAAAAATCCCTCTTCCTGTTTCCGGGAAGAGGGATGGTTGTGGCTTCAAGGGGCTGTGCTGCCCTTTGAAAGCCCATCTGTTTTTTTGAGATATAGAGTTTTTAGTGGCTGCGTGTGATCACGGCACGGCTCATGCGCGGGTCGTCATAGAACATGTTGTCTACGCCGCCCTTGTAGTCGATGTGGAGCTGCGACTTGCTGATGCCGAACTCTTTCACCAGACAGTTGTACACGGCGTCGGCGCGGTCCTTGCTCAGCTGCTCGTTGCCTTCCTTGGTACCTGTGCCGGCATCGGCATATCCCGTGATGGTGTAGACCGTTGAGGGATCGCCCTGCTTGATCACCTCTGCGAGCATGCCGAGGTTCACACGGGCCTGGTTGGACAGTGTGCTCTTGCCGATGGGGAACACGATGAGGTTAGACGAGGCGATCTGCTTGACGATGGTCTGTGCCTTCTCCTTGTCGTTCTGTGCGAGGGCCTCCTGCAGGCGGGCGTTCTCCTCGCTCATGCGGTTGAGCTGCTCGCGCATGGCATTGAGCTCGTCGTTGTCATACACCGTACGGGTGATCACCTTGCTGCGGTCCCATCCGCGCGGCTTGAACTTATAGGTCAAGCCGATGGCTGCCGTGAGGACACCCTCACCGCTGCGTCCGCCTACCTCACCGTCAAACTCGTCGTTGACCAGCGTACCGCGCAGATCCAGGTTGAGATCCAGTGCCGGGCACAGGCGGAACGAGTTGAACAGGCCGAAGTGGGCAGAGATGTCCGTCTTCGACGGTGCGTCCGACACGTGCATCAGACCGAGACCGCCGTAGACGCTGAGGTTGTAGAAGCGGTGGTCGTTGTAGCCACAGATGATGTTGGAGAGGTTAAAGAGAGCGTCGGCATGGATGTTGAAGTAGTTGAACTTCTGCTTCTCCAGCCAGTAGCCGTTGCCGCCCTTGCCCGGCACATCCTCGCCGGTGCTGTGTATGTTGCTCTGGGTGGCACCCTTCATCGACAGGCCGCTGTACATCAGTCGTACGCCGATGCTTGGTGAGAACCACTTGCCGACGGCGATGTCGAGGGCGGGGGCGATGCGGTCGCCCAGCGATGCCTGACGGTCGTGGTCACCGAAATAGACTTGGCCGCCACCGGCTGCACTGACAAACCAGTTGCTCCAGAAACCGTTGGTCTCTACCTGGTATTTACTTGAGCTGTACTCTACGGCTTCCGTAGAGTCAGCTTTCTGTCCGGTCTGTGCAAAGGCCGGACAGGCAGCCAATAGGATACAGGCTGCTGCGATTGATCTTTTAATCATACTTATCAAATTTTTAATCGTTAGATATTTACGTTATTCTGCATTGGTCACGAAGTTGCCGCTTACGATCTGCGTGTTCATCCAGTTCAGACGGTCGGTGTATGCCTTTTTCATCGATTGTATGGCCTGTTCGAAGGTCATGTCCTCGTCGCCGTTGAAGGCAGCGCCACATTCGTTCTTCAGCTCGCGTGTGGTTGGCCACATGGCCGCGTTGAACTGGTCCGATACGCGGTTCTGATCGGCCAGCTTGTCGATGTCGGCAATCACGGCCTGCAGGGCTGCGTAGATGGCACCCCAACGGGCTTGCACCTCACTTCTGAATGAGGGATCTCTGAACAGGAGCGGATACCACATATAGGGCTTGTCGTTGGTATAATCATAACCTTCCCACGGCCATATCGATTTTTCAGCCAATGCTGAAGCTCCGTATAGCCATTCGTCAGTGTTACGGCAATCGTATGAGCCGTTATAAGAGCGCACCTGCTCGGGGATGATAAACGTCTGCCAGTCGAAATCCCATACAGGTCCGGCTGTGAGTTTACCCTCACCGTCAATATACATGTAGACGCTCTTCGGATGCTTGTATTCATCGTTGAACGTCAGTTCCTGTACAAAGAAGTAGTCGATGACGGATTTGATGTCCAGCTGCTTGTATGCTTCCGGATAGTTGCCGTCTTCCAGATGCTGCTCAATGGCCTCAATTTTCGCTTTCACGGCATTGAACAGTGTTCCGTTCTCAGGCAGCTCGTCCTTGAACATCACAGGCAGTCCGCGGTTTGTGCGGAAACAGTTGACCTCGTCCATGGCATCGTCGAACTCAAGCAGGTAACCGCAATCGGCCACTGATGGATTGGTGTTTCCGCCGTCTACAACGTCCTCATAACAGTCCTTGATGTTTACGCGGTCAGCATCGATCTTCACTTTTTCGCAGAGGAAATAATTCCCTACATGCCGTCCGTTGATCACCAGTTCAACATTCACACCGTTAGGATTCCATCCCAGGCCGTCAGTATGTGCGGCAGCGGTACGGTGAGCGATGTCGAGAGCTACGGTGTTACGCAGCGAAGTGCGGTCCATCCAGTTGGCCAGCAGCTCCCAACGCTTGTCTGTCGGCAGTCCCTGTATTCCTACCTTCTTGTCGAATTTTAGCGCAAAGGGCAGTTTTGGGAAGTTCTGTGTGGAGTTGCCTCGCAGGCGTACGCCGCACTTTGCCGTCGACACGTCTACCGTACCATCGGCATTATACAGCGTGAACTCGTCGTTCTCGCCCCAGTCTTCTTCCTTGCCGCGCACGTTGATGCCCGCAGCATCCCAACGTACGCTACCGCCTTCCTGCTCAAGCACCACCACGGGTAGTCCGGTGTTGGTTACTTTGACAACATAGGCGCGGTCTTCCTCTCCGTTGGACACGACATAGGTCACGGGCTTGCTGAAGTCCTGCTCTGTGGCTCCGCTGGTCTGCGTCTCTCCGTCCACCGTCACGGTCATGCCTTCGGGAACGTTGAACGTAGGCTTTAGGTTGAAGTCGTAGAGATAGGGTATGCAGCCGGTGACGCTGTCGGTACCCACCGTCATCACTTCTGCCGTGTTTGCCACCGGCTGTGTCTTCCCGTTCTCATACACCAGCTTCGTGCCGAGGATCTTGCCCTCGTTGGCGCTCACCTCGAATGAGAAATGGTTGAACACAGGACGCTTGGTCACCACCATGTCATGATAGTTGGCCAGCGTCAGCGGGAACGTGTAGTACGTGTTTGCCATGAAGTCGGTCAGCGACGGTCGGGTGAACTCCGCCTTGTACTGATGGGTCAGGATGGTGATCTTGATCTCGTCGCCCTGATGTATGTCGGGTGCGCAGGTCATGTATCCTGTTTGCTCCTGTCCGCTTGTCAGCGCCGGCGTGTCGCTCCATTTCATGGTCAGCATGTTGGCTCCCGCCTCGCTTCCCGTCCAGGTGACAGCCCTTGTGGTCGCGTCGAAGGTGAACTCGCCGCCGAGCTTGCGTCCGTCGGGCAAGGTCAGGATGATGCTTTCCAGGTTGTCGCCCTCGAGGGCAGTGCCTGTAGCGTTGACGCTGAACTTTATCAGCGAGAACAGGTGCTCGAAGGAGAACTCATACTGTCCGCCGTCTGCCGAGGTAGAGATAGGCTTTCCTACCTTATAGTCGGCTTCCAGTCTGCCGTCCGTCGTGTTGTAGGTCTGTACGAGCTTCAGGTCGCCTTTGATGGCCGACACATCCGCCGATGCGTTGTCCGCACTGTAGGGATAGTAGGCGTAGGCCGGTGTCTCTCCTGCTTTCAGGTTGCCTGAGAAGACGGCCTCGGGTGCCGCGCCGGTGTTCGTCGATGCGAACATGGCATTAGTCGTTCCGTTGGTTCCATACACGCCGATGTTGTCACCGGGTGTCCATAGGATGCCCACCGTGCCGTCCGTCGCCGTCCCGTCGACACACGTACGTGTGGTAGCGGATGGGCGCATCCGCGCGAAGATCTTCACATGACCGTCGGCACAGCCGTTCTGCCATAGTTCATTTTGGCAGGCCGTCAGACAAGCCAGACCGAAGATTAAAACAACATATTTTCGTATGGGATGATTCATTAATTTTAAATGATTCATATCATCAACAAAGAACTCCCGCCGAGTATTTCCCGACGAAAGTTCTGTTGTCAATTAGATTACTTATCCCAGCCGATGGCATTGCCACCCTTGCTGTAAGAGGCATTGTAAACATTCGACTGGCTCGAACCTCTCGTACGCAACTGGAAGCTGAAGTTGTTGTTGATGATAGTCTGAATCAGGTTGCCGGAATAGTTATTCTCAGGGTTGGCATAGTTGATAAGCACGATACCGAGCGTTGCATCCTCCGTACGGTTTTGCAACAGGCGGGTTGCATACGGGCCTACTTCCTGTGTCCAGGCATTTACACCGCTTTGCGATTCACCACTACTATAGCCTCCGTTTACATAGCAACCGCCGAGGTCGTTCAAGAACCACATGCTATGGTCGCTGTTGCTGTTATAATAGTCAACGCTACGGTTCCACATGTCCTCGATGTTGCCTATCTTCTGGGCATAAGTTTCTTCACCTCCATCGTTGTTATAACCAACGCTGGTAGCCTCGTGGTAGAACCATTGCAGGGCACCGTTGTTTACATTATGGGAAGTACCCCAACGCATCGAGTTGATTGCGTATGCATCGGTTTCGGTGAAAGGTGTGCTCACATCATCGAACACTCCCCATTTAGCAAACATGGCAGGAATTCGGTCATTTTCACTCAAGTGGTTACCCATATTATCGTTATTGTAGTTCACCTTGATGATAATGTGTCCTTTCACATCATCGATGGTAGTGGTAGGTGTTATTTCACCGGTATAGAGCCTGTAAGTCTCCTCCTCAGCAGCCATCTCTTTCAACTCATTTCGGATGGCATCCATCCACGCCAGATTGCCATCAGTATGAGTTCCCGCAATATAAGAACCATAATCATTACATTCACCCAATGCTGCTGTCAGCAAAATGAAGGCATATTCCTGGTTTTTACCCGCATCTTCGGCAGTTTTCAAGCCTGTGGCAATTTCTTTAACAATATCTTTGAAGCGAGTTCTTGTCTTATTGCCTGCGACAGTCATATATAACACCTGATCTGAGGCGTCACCCGAACTCCAACCTTGCGGTTCATTTGAACTTGCTGTCTGGATTTGGAATGCACGGATACCATTGGTAATCTGCTGGGCAATCGACAAGTCCTGATAATGAACTGCATTACGTCCACTTACGTTTTCCTCTGTCTGATACGACATCTTGCTGCCCGGCAGCGAAAGCTCGGTTACATAGATGTTCGGGTCGAGCGACGACATCCAGTAGTTAGGACCGGTTTTGCTTACCGACGGCAGGATAACCTTGTTCACCTTGTGGGCAAGGATACCGCCCTTTTGTGTCCCTTCCTCACTGCCTGCTGCAGCATTCAACGTGCGTACCAGCACTGCCGAGTTGTAAGGCGTGACGCGCAGTTGCAGGTCTTGACGTGCGGAGGTGTCATAGTTGATGTCCTTAGGCAACAGGTAGAAGCGCACCACAATCTTGTCGCCGTGCTTGAGGGTGATATAATCATTTTTCTCTTTATCAAACAGCTGGATTGTGATGTAACTGCGAGTAGAAGCAGGATTGCCAGCTTGTTCATAAGTTGGATATTTCGCTCTATCGTTTTCTACAGCGGTGAAGTCCATCGTAAATTGGCCATTCAACGTCTCGCCTGTTGTAGAAACCAATTGTACCGCCGACATCTTGATTGCCGCGTCAGCAGTTTCCGGGCCATTGATTTCAACGTCAAGGATAGTCACCCAAGGCTTGAAGTTAAGAGCAACATCGTCTCCATCCGACTTATTATGTGTGTTATAAGCCCACATGAAAGCATAATCAGTATTGGCAACGCCGGTGTAAGTGGTACCGCCTGCGTCATTGGGTGTTGATTTCCAGCTCAATGGAGTTTGTTCAACAGGGATTTCAGCTGTAATCTTTCCGTTTTGCAAGCCTACAATCCGGTCGGCCGGATAAAACGCCGAGAAATGGTGTTCTTCAGCCTGTCCCCATTGTAAGCCGGCCTGGTCGGGATTGACTTTGGTCACGGCAGACGAGTGGCTTGCATCTTTTCCGTCAGGAGTCACCTTGTAATATACCATGTTGCCGTTGGATGCTTCCGGGCAGTAGATGGCAATCTGGTCGCCCTCTTCCCAAGTTACTGGATAATAAGTACCGTTATCATCAGTCACCGGTTCATCCCCGTAAATTGTACGGGTCTGTTCTTCAATATCCGTCAATGACGAGCCGAACGTTATCTCGTCACCGGTCTTGGCGGGAATCACAGAGTTCTCTGTAATTTCGTCTTGGCAACCGCTCAGACCGATGGCTGCGGCTGCACATAAATAATATACAATTTTCTTCATAGTCGATAGTTTTAGTTGTTTCCCCATGTGTTCTGTGTGGCGATGGGATTGTCATTATCCCAGCCGATGTTGGTGTAATCTCCGGTGTTACCGACTTCATGTCCTTCTATGGATACTCCATCATCTTGTTGATTCTTTGCATCAAAGATAGAAGCCGAGGACATGAACCCGCTTTCCAGGTTTACCTGAGTCTTCCGCGTTTGCGGCGACTCATACTTTTCTTTCTTTTCTTTTTTCATTGCAATAAAAAATTAAATTGTTAAACTATAGTTTTTAAAAAACTCATGATTCTCCTTGGTTTTAAGAATCTCATGATCTCTTTTTTCCGTGTCTGCCGTAGCCGTAGTGTCCGTAGCCGTATCCATAGCCATATCCGTAGCCGTATCCATATCCGTGTCGGCGTGGGTCTACGCCGTTGAGGAGCACGGCCATGTTGTGGAACTTCTTTTCGTCGTACAGCGCCTGGATGTCGGGCAGCTGTCTGCGATCGAGCTTTCCTGCGCGCACGACGAAGATCGTCAGGTCGGCGATGCGGTTGACGATGTTCGCATCGGCGATGATGCCCATCGGCACGTTGTCGGCGATGATGATGTCGTAGCGCTGTCGCAGCTCGTCCATCATCGCGTCGAGCCGACTGTCCATGAGCAGCTCGGCAGGGTTGGGTGCCACGCCTCCCGCGGGTATGAGGTCGAAGCCGTCCTCATGGCGGATGATGTCGTCGAGGGTGATCGTCGGGTCGGCCAGGTAGTTGGTCACACCGTTGTGGTGGTCTCCGAAGTTGCGGCTCAGCGTGGCCTTGCGTATGTCGAGGTCTACCACCACCACCTTCTTCTTCGCCAGTGCGAAGCTCATGGCCATGTTGCAGGCGATGAAGGTCTTTCCCGCTCCCTCGTTGAAGGAGGTGAGGGTGATCACCTTGGTGGGATGGTCTTTCTTCGACATGAACGCCATGTTGGTGCGTAGGATGCGGAAGGCCTCCGAGACGATGCTGTCGTCGTCGGGCTGTATCAGCGGATACTTCTCCTTGTTGCGTGTCGCCTCCTTGTCGGCGGGTATCTCTCCGAGGAAGGGCACGCTGAGTGCCTTCTCTATGTCCTTGCGTCCGTGCACGCGGGTGTCCATGAAGAGCACGAGGAGCCATCCGATGCCCGGCAGTGCGATGCCGATGAGCAGTCCCAGCAGGAGGATGCGGTTGCGCTGCGGTGCGATGGGCGCGTTGCTGCCGTCAGCGCTGTCGATCACGCGTGCGTTGTTGTCGGCCATGGCCTGTGAGAGTGCGTTCTCCTCACGCTTGTTGAGCAGGAAGAGGTAGAGCTCCTCCTTCAGCTTCTGCTGTCGCTCGATGGAGAGCAGCTGGCGTTCCTTGCGCGGGATGGCGGTCATGAGGTTCTGTGCGCGCATCTCCCGGTTCTGCGCGTCGTTGCGCTTCACGTTGAGGCTGACGATCAGGTTGTCCACGGCACGGATGATGTTCTGCTTCATGGCGTGCAGCGAGTTGTTCAGTTCCAGCACGACGGGGTTGTTCTCGCTGCTGTTGTCGATCAGCTTGTCGCGCTTCAGCTTCGTATTATTGTACAGCGTGATCTGGTTCTCAATGTTCATGTCGCCGATGCCGACATTGGCCGGTATGAGGTCGGTCTCCTTCGCCGGATTGGTCAGATAGTCTTTGATGTAGGTGGCCAGTCGCAGCTGTGTCTCCAGCTCGAGGGCGTCAGAGTTGTATTTCTGCGACTCGTTCATGTACATGTTACCCGACGACGAGAGGTCCACCACCTGGTTGCGCTGCTTGTAAGCCTGGAGGTTCGACTCCACGTTGCCCAGCTCGTTCTGGATGATGATCAGTCGTTCCTGGATGAAGTTGGCCGTGTTGACTGCCACTTGGTTTTTGTCCTTGATGGCCTCCTCGTTGTAGACGGTGATGAGCATGTTCAGCACGTCCTCGGCGCGTGTCGGCGAGTCGTCCTTCAGCGCGAGGGTGAGGATCGACGACTCCTCGTCCTCCTGCTTGATGCCGAGGGAGGAGCGGTAGTAGCCCACGACAGCGCTCAGCGGCTGTTTGCGCACCTGTATGTCCTGTCCGTTCCACGAGGTGTTGTAGAAGTTGGTTCGTGAGGCGACGATGCGCACGCCCTTGGCCAGTGTCACGGTGTCGTTGACGTGCACCGTGTAGCTCGGCTGTTTGGCGTCGCAGCCTGCGATGTCCGTCAGCTCGATGGTGTTGCGGTCTTTGGGTGTCATCACAAAGCTGATGGCCTGCTCCGGCATCACGTCGAGGAAGCGGATGAGCATCGGCGACTGTGTGTACAGCTCGTTGGTGCGCAGCCCGTCCTCGATCTGGTAGCTGACGTCGGCATGCACGCGCTGCACCACCTCTTCCATCAGCTGCTTCGACTGGAACTGCAGAATCTCGTTGGCCACGTTCGTCTTGTTGATGATGTTGTCGAAGCGGCCGAGACTCGTTGTCGATGTCTTGTTCGAGGGATCCTTGATGATGATCGTGGCCGATCGGAAATAGACGAATGGTGCGCGGGCGTACTTATACCACGCTATCCCGACACATACGAGGACGGAGACCAGAAACCATTTCCATTTCGAGGCCAGATAGACGAGCAGGTCGACCAGGTTGACGGCCTGTGCGTTCTTGTTCGAAGAATTGTTGGCTTGCATAATTCAGGTAAGATTTGTTTATTTGAAGGCCCAGATGAGCGAGCATACTGCGGTGATTGCTGATAGCAGGGTCGTACCGATCTGCCATCCGCGGTCTTCGTTGTCCTTCTTCCGGTATTTCGGTTCCACATACACGATGTCGTTCTGCTGGAGGTAGAAGCAGGGTGAGTCGAAGATGTCCTTGCTCGTCAGGTCGTGCATGTACATCTGCCGGTTGCCGTCCACCTCTCTGATCACGGCCACGCGGTTGGTGCGTGCCTTCGACGAGAGGTCGCCGGCGTTGGCGATGGCCTGCAGCAGCGTCACGCGGTCGCCGTTGGTGGTGAAGGTGCCGTTGTGTCCCACGGCTCCCAGCACGGTGTACTTGAAGTTTAGGAACTCGATCGCCACGGTGGGGTCGCTGATGTAGTTGCCCCTGATGATCTTGTCTCTGATCAGCTGCTTGGCGGCATCCACCGTCATGCCTGCCACGTGGAGCTTGCCGATGATGGGGAAGTCGATGTTGCCGTCGGCGTCCACGCGGTATCCGCTCTGGCTTGTCCCGTTGTCGGCGGTGGTGACATGGCCTTCGTCGCCCACTTGGATGGTTCCTCCGTTGGTGTTGAAGGGGATGGCCAGTTCGGGGTTCTTGCAGCTGACGGTGATCTTCAGCCGGTCGTCGACATGGATCAGGGCCTCATACTTCGTCTCGATGGGGTATTTCGTCCCCAGCTGCATGTCCTGCAGGTAGACGAAGTCTTTTTTCGACGAGCAGGAAGCGAGAATCAATACGGCAAGTAAACTTACCCATAGAAATTTTTTACTCATGGTTGAAAAATAGATTTATTTGTTTTTGTATTTGTTCGTCAGTGCGTCGTGGCATGTCAGCGCCGCCTCTCTGTCGGGCAGGCAGTCCATCGTGCCCACCGTGACTTTCTCTGCCAGGAGGGTGAGGGTGTCGTAGAGCCTGTTGCGGAGGTGCTCGTCGTGGGTGATGACCGAGCATCCGGGGTAGAGGGCTATGAAGGCGTCGATGCCCTCGAGCTTGTCGAAGCGGTTCTCCGGTGCCTGTCTCAGGCGTGCCATTCCCCCGATGGGGAAGGCCTGGTTCTTGTAGCAGGGCGTCTTGCCGCTCCAGGGCGTTCCGTAGGCATAGGCCTTTCCTTCCCAGATGCGTATCGTCGGGTTGTCATCGTTGAGCAGCTCCGTGCCGGGTATGTGTTCCATCCAGAGGGCGGAGTGTGTGCTCTTGCCCGTCCCGCTCTTGCCCATGAAGAGATAGGCCCGTCCGTTGTTGTGTACGGCGGAGGCGTGTATCGATATGGCGTTGTGGTAGAGGATGGCCTGCGCGTAGGCCGTGCGGATGAGCGAGGAGAGTGCGCTCCCCGCCTGCGGGTCGTCCCATTGCAGGTCAGCCTCGATGACCGAGAAGTCGTCCGTTGCCGCCATGCGGTGCAGCCGCCCGTTGCTCGTGATCTCGATGTAGTATCCGTCCCGCAGGGCATAGAGGACGAGGTGTCCCATGTCGTTGTCGGTTTGTTCGATCAGCTGTCCGCTTCCCGGAGCGGGCAGCTGTCCGGAGGATACGGCGGTGAAGCGGAAGAGCGTCTTTTCCATTGTGTGGTCTGTCTCCCTGAAGTCGTGGAACGACGGCAGGAGCCGGTCCACCTCGCAGGAAGCCGGCAGGCAGACGGAGAAGCGGAAGTCCGCCACGCGGAAATAGTAGGTTGTCGTCATCAGAATTGTCCTTTCAGCAGTTGCATGAAGTACCAGAATGTCTCTTTGGGTGCGTACCGTGCGGCGAACAGCAGGTTGCGCCTGAAGGAGCGCACGGTGTTCCACTTGCGTTGCCAGGTGTTCGTCTCCTTGCCTGTGCCTTGCACGTGCTGTCCGAAGTTGCCGCCCCGCCACACGATGTCGGCCAGCGGTGCTGCCGTAGGCGCGGTGTCGGGATAGGGCAGGCGGTCGGCAGGCAGTCCCAGCTCTGTGGTGAGGAAGGCGTGGAGCAGCGGGCACCATCTGCCAAGCCCCAACTCCCTGCACGCCTTCCTCATGGTCGCGGCCTCCGTCTCGCCGTGCAGGCGGTAGCAGGCCCGTGCCATGTCGCACAGCTGCCGCAGTCCGATGCCGCGGCTGACGGCATGCTTCAGTATGTGCAGGTATTGCAGCAGGAGGTCGGAGAGTGGTGCCGGCACCGCTATCGGCTCCCCTGCGGTGTCCGGCAGGACGATGTGTCGGTAGCCTTCCTGTCTCTCCAGCCTGCGGGCGAGGTCGTATGCGAAGGGGTCGTACAGATCGAGAAGCCTCTGGTGATGCTCCACGGTGACGCCGTGCCAGACATACGTCAGGCTCTTGTCGGCCTGCCGTGCCGGTGTGATGCCGCGTTCCCTCAGCCGGTCGAGTGCCTTGTCCCAGCTTTCCCTGTCGGGGAAGTACAGGTCGATGTCACCGCATACGCGCGTCAGCGGGTCGTCGTAGTAGCGTGCCACGCCTTGCCCTTTCTGCAGCACGGGATCTAGTCCCCCGGCATGGAAGTCGGCAAGGAGCTGTCCGAGCACGCGGTTCATCCGTCTGTTGCGTCGCTCTATGGCGTCCGTCTCCGCCATCCACCGCATCAGGAGCGGCTGTGGCGGCAGGTCGTCGGCAGGCAGGAGCGACAGTCCCTGGAAGGCGAGGGCCGTCACGGTGTGTTGGCCTGCGAGCCGGTACACGTCCGTCCACTCGCGGGCGGAGAGGTGCAGGGCAGCCTTGTCGTCCGGCTGTTGTCCCCACAGTCCCGCCCTCAGGAGTGCGAGCAGTGCTTGTTGTGCCGTTGCCGGTTGTCGTTGATCGTTTCCGGTTTTCATGGTGTCGTCAGTGTCAGCGCAGCAGGCCGTACTGTCTCCAGTCGTCGATCTGCCGTTCCACATCCCGGGTGGCTTCCTCCTTGCCGATGCCGTAGGTCTCACACAGATAGTCGGCCAGCTTGTCCGGTGTGGCGTCTCCGTCTTCTATGCGTTGCCACAGCAGGGCGGCCGTGTGGTTGAGGCTGTAGACGTCGCTCATGTTGACGTTTTCCTTGGAGACGTCGACGATCATATATTGGTTGCCGATCCTGCGGAGTCGGATCCCCTCCTTGGGGGTGAGTGTCGTTTCGTTCATGATCATGTCGTGTATTTGTTTTTTCCACGTAAGGCAATGGAGAGGACGGCCGGAATGGTGATCCCGGAATCCACTCCCAATGAACAAATAAAAACGGATGTCCAGGAGCCATTCGGCCGTCCTGACATTTTTCTCCATTGTGCTTGCGCAGTAGTTATTGAATGGCCTTAGAATTTCTTTCCTATGACGATGGAGAGGACGGTCAGGATGATGATCTTGAAGTCCAGCCACAAGGACCGGTCCCGTAGGTATTTGAGGTCCATCCTGAGTCGTTCTAGCATTTTCTCCATCGTGTCGGTGTACCCATTATATAAGGTGGCCGGTGAGAAGAGTCCCGGCCGCAGTTGGTAGAGCAGGTCATAGTCGGGGTTGACGGCGCGTATCTGGTCGATGAAGTATTTCCGTTCGGGCCTTGGCCCTACGAAGCTCATCTCGCCTTTCAGCACGTTCCACAGCTGTGGCAGCTCGTCGAGATGGTGCTCGCGCAGAAATTTGCCGATCTTCGTGACTCGCTCATCGTCCTTCTGGCAGAGGGCCGGCTTGCCGTCGGATTCGGAGGTGATGGTCATCGACCTGAATTTGTAGAGGGTGAAGGGTCGCCCCTTGTAGCCGATACGTTCCTGCTTGAAGATGGCCGGTCCGTGGTCCTCGTGCTTGATCAGTCCGTAGATGAGCAGTAGGGCCGGGGAGGATACGACCAGTCCTATCATGCTGCCTACTATGTCAAATGCGCGTTTCATCAGGTCTGTCACGACGGATGCTCGTCCTTGATGGCAGTAGCCGTCTTCTTTCATGTCTATTCTCAAAATCTCAGTTTGGGTTTTTTCTTTTGTCATAGTAAGTGGGTATATAGGTTGATGCACTTCTGAATCATTTTCTCTCGGGTGAACAGCTGCCGGTAGCGGTCGAGCGCTCCGTCCGCATATCGCCGGTAGGCATCGGGATCGCTTGTTACTTCCTCGATCGCCCGTGCCAGTGAGGCGGCGTCACCGGGGGTGGCGTTTCGTCCCGACACCCCGTCCTTGTTCACCCATGCCACGCCCGACTGGGGTATGTTGGTGGCCACGACGGGCTTTCCGCATGACATGGCCTCTATCTGTACGATGCCGAAGGCCTCCGTTTTCTGCACGCTGCTGAGGCAGAACACGTCGCAGGCACCGTAGTAGGACGGCAGGTCCTCGTCGCTGACGCGTCCGAGCAGCCTCACCTTGTCCTGCAGTCCCGCCTCGTCGATCTGTCGCTGCAGCTGTTCCTTCAGCTCTCCCGTTCCCCCGATGAGCACCACATGGCTGTCGTCGAGGTGCCTGGCGGCGGCTATGAGGGTGTTGTAGCCCTTGTAGGCCACCAGCCGTCCGAGGGAGAACACGATCTTCCGGTCTCCGTACCGGCGTCGGATGGCCTCCACTTTTGTCGCGTCGGGGTGCATTGGGTCTACGCCGATGGGCAGGCATGCTGTCTTGTGCTGCACCTCCTGCAGGCAGGGCGACTCGGCGAGGTAGACGGGTGTTGTCCCGACGATCAGGTCGGCGCGCCTCAGCAGCCATTGCTGCAGGGGATGGTAGAGTTTGAGCAGTGTCTTCTGTTTCTGGATGTCGCTGTGCCAGTGGAGCACCACCTTGCCCTTGTATCCTGATAGGAACAGGGCCAGGCAGGCCATGGGGTCGGGATGGTGCACGTGGATGATGTCGTATTGTCCCTGTACCTTTCTCAGGGCAGTGATCATGGCGGGCGAGATCATCGTGGCGGCCACCTTCTTCCAGGTGCGGCAGCAGATCAGGTTCGCGTGGTCATTGACCGGTATCGTCCGGCTGCTGCCCTCTGTGGCGGCACACATCATGTCGCAATGGATATGTTGTCCTGACAGTCCGACCATTAGGTCGTAGGCCACTTTCTCCACCCCTCCCAGGATGGGGTAGAACTTGCCCAGCTGCAGGATTCTTAAGTCAGTTTCCATATATCAGTAGTTGGATGTGATAGTTTGTCGTGATCAGTCTGCCGAAGCCTTGGCCAGCGCCTGATGGTGTGCGATCACCTCAGGATAGTTGCGTCGCACGTATCCGCCTATGCTCTTGTAGGCCAGTCCGAGACGTGTGGCGATGGACTTCAGGCTCTCTGTCGTCGTATCATAGAGATGGATGGCTTCCGCATATTTCTCGTCGCTGCGCCGTGAGATGCGGTGGCCGTTGGCGGTGGGCTTCATGCCCTGTTGGCGTGCCAGCTCCGGCTCGTGCTTGTGCAGGTAGTTGCGGAACACCTCGGGTGTGAATCCGTATTCGGCAGCCACGCGGGCGATGGGGCGCGGCTGTTGCCGCAGGCTGTCGATGGCCTGTGCGTATTTCGCCGCGACGGTCTTCATGCGCTTCCGTGCCTTCCGCAGGTCGGTGCCCTCCGTCGCGTCGCTGATGCCGGCGCGCTGCAGCACGAGATCCTTGTGCCACTTGTGCACATAGAAGCGGAAACCCTGTGCCGACACCTTCGTCCGTTTCACGATCTCCTTCATGGTCAGCGCCGTGTCGCGGTAGAGGACGAGGGCCTCGGCATATTTGCGCTCTGTCTCCGGGGCGGGTCGGTACTTGCGTCCGTTGCCGAGGAGTGCGCCGACAGGCTTCTTGCCTGCGCCCTGTACGGTCTTCCGTCGTTTCCGTTTCTGCTGCAGCACCTCCTTGTGGTAGAACCGCAGATGCTGGCTGAGGCCGCTGGGCGACACGTGGCATCTCTCGGCCACCTCCGGGATGGTCATGTCGGTGGTGCGGTAGAGCGCTACCGCCTCGGCATATTGCTCCACACATTTGCGCTTTGCTCCACGGCTGATATGGTCGTCGATGCCCAGTGCCTGCCGTGTCTTCTCACGCCATGTGAGGATGTCCATGTAGTGCACGCGCATGAAGTTGGAAAGGGCCGTGCTGCCCACTCCGAACTTGCGTGCTATCTGCGACATGTTCAGGTCGATGTAGTCGGTCGATCCGGCCGCGTCGATGGCATCCTTGTATTTCAGGTGTGCGTTGACATTCTCCTTGCCGGCTTCGATGATCTTCACGTCCTGCGGCCTCTTGCCGTCGGTGTGTATCCGGTGACGTCGCAGCACGAGCTCACGCCAGTAGCGGCGAAGGTAGTTGCCCAGTGCGCCGCAGCTCACGCCACACTCGTCGGCGATGTCTTTCAGCGACTTGTCCGTCTCCGCATAGAGGTCGACGGCCTTTCCGTATTTGAGGTGGAGGGCGTGACGTTGTTGCAGACGGGCCTTCTCCCTGCTGGACAGTGCAACGGGGATGACAGATGGCTCTGATGGCAGGTTCATAAAAAAATGATGAGATGGAGGTTAGTGTCGGGCCGACAGCTCGTCGTACAGACGGAGGTAGTCGGCGTATCGGTCTTCCTTGTTGAAATGATCAAGGGCGTATCGTCGGCACAGTGGCCGGTAGTAGGTCTTGCCGCGGTGGCTGACGGTGCGTGCGGCTTCCAGCAGTCCTTCGATGTCGCCGGTGTCCACGATGAAGCCGGTATCGTCGGTGACGGCCTCCACGCTTCCTCCCGTCCGGTAGGTGATCACGGGTGTGCCGCAGGCGATGGCTTCCAGGTTGACGGTGGGGTAGTTGTCCTGCCGGGTGGGGTTGATGAAGGCATCGGCCACGGAGTAGAGTTCGGCCAGTTGTCGGGTGTTCTCCGTCCGTCTGATGCCGATGATGTGGGGTGGCAGCCGCTTACGGTCTTTCTCTGTGATGCCTACGAGGACGATCACCTCGTCGTCGCTCAGCAGGCGGCTCATGCGTATGAAGTCGTCCAGTCCTTTTTCTTCGCTCCAGATGCTGGCCACGCCGAGCAGGACGTGCTTCCGTCCGAGGCCGTACCTGTCGCGGATCTCCTGTGTGGCGCAGGGCTCGAAGACGGAGGTGTTGATGCCGTTGTGGATCACACGGAAGTCATAGCCGCGTAAGAACGACCGTTGCATCTCGTCGCAGATCCATTGCGACACGGGCACGATGACGAGCTTGTCTTTCGGCATCGAGGTGAACGCCTCCTTCTTGTCGGCATAGTTGCGTGCGCTGCGGTCGCGCAACCAGCTGGCGGGAAACTCGTGTTGCTGTGGGCAGTCGTGGCAGCCGGTCTGCCAGCGGTCACAGCCGGCATAGGTGTAGTAGTAGCAGTGTCCGGTGTAGAGCCAGCAGTCGTGCACGGTCCACACCACGGGGATGCCGCAGCGCGACAGGTAGTCGAACAGCACCCGGTAGTTGAGGAAGTATCCGTGTATGTTGTGTATGTGGATGATGTCGG
>ULVF01015581.1_pt1 | contig 35192 bp, 32 predicted proteins | sample 1959201 | NCBI WGS metagenome assembly ULVF01 (sample SAMEA4835779, study PRJEB28245) | human gut metagenome | biome: gut microbiome; material: fecal sample | place: Denmark | collected 2008 | reverse complement strand
CAGGTTTACGAATGTAATAAATGAGGGGCTGAACTGTTACATGACATTGACTGTATATGTTATTGTTTACTTACAAACCTGACACCAGCCGTCAAAGTTATGCCAGCAGAAACTCTCCAAAAATCAATGATACAGTACACTAATAAACAGCTTAAAATTATTATTTTAATATTCAATTTAAACTATCTGCCTAATTTTATCCACCAGACTAACATCTGCCGGCAGCCATTCTACCTCATAAATCTGCTCCTTTTGAAGCCACCTAGCCGCCTCATGTTCTTTTAATTCAAGGTTTCCTGACACCACCTCACACCAAAAACATTGCATTGACAAATGAAATTTAGGATAATCATATTCTACGGTTTTTATGTAATCCCCTACTTTTATTTCCGTTGCAAGTTCCTCCATTATCTCTCTTTTTAATGCTTCCTGTGGTGTTTCTCCTTCCTCTACTTTTCCTCCCGGAAATTCCCAGCCCGCAGAAACACCATATTTTGTATTAAATGTGCACAATTATACTGCATCTAGTATTTAGTGGGGTATTACCCCTATTAACTGGCAAAACCTTTTTTGAAAAATCTTTATTTATGGGCTTTCTCCGGATTTCGCACTAAAGTTAGTAATTCTTATTTCTGTATCAAATGCTTGTGGAATGGGGTATCTATATTATTCACATACTTATATTTTGGTTATCAATTTTTTCCCCGCCTCTGCTAATGGCTTTCTGAACGTATAAACCAAACCTGATACCACTGCTAGCGATCCTAATATCTTAATATTATGGTTTCTATGGCTCTCCTGCTGTCTTTCACAAAACTGTTTATTTTCTGTATCTTTATGATAACGTTCCTGCTTCATCTCAGCCATTCTTTTTCTTATTGCTTCTCTTTCTCCTTCACTTTCTGCTTTATCCATATTCATTTTGAGAAGCTCATATTCTGCTGCATCAGCCTCGCAAAGCCTATTAATGTATTCGTCATTTGATTCAATGATTGTTTTATCAAACTCCGTAGCATCCTGCATTGCATTATTTGCAGTTTCTTTAAACATCTGAATCTTTCTTATTTTATCTACATTATTATTTGCTTTTCGTTTTGATATTACCTGTTTTTTATCTTCCATGCTACCTCCTAATCTAGCCCTTCTTTTATTTTCCCAATCAATGTCAAATCAGCCGGAAGCCATCGAACTGAATCCAGCTCATCCTTCCTTAACCACTTAGCAGCTTCTGCTTCCTTCAGTACCAGCTTTCCAGTTATTGTCTCGCACCAAAAGCAGTCCATAGAAAGATGGAAGTTCGGATAATCATATTCAATAGTGTCTATCAAATCATACACTTCGATATTTGTATCTAATTCTTCCATTATTTCACGCTTGAGCGCCTGCTCCGGTGTTTCTCCTTCTTCTATCTTTCCACCAGGAAATTCCCATTGTCCTTTGAACTCCCCATAGCCTCTAGCTGTAGCAAATATCTTACGCTTTTCCTGTACGGAATCACAAATAACCGCTACCACTACTCTAATCGTCTTCATCTATTACCTTCTTTTATATTTCAAATTTTGTTTCTATTATGCTATCATCTTCACCGCTTATCAATTTGCCCTGTATGTATTTTTCAAAAATGTTCAGGGACAAAAAAGTTACCACGCCATCTTTATCATGCAATTCCATTTCAAGTGGCTTCGATGACACAAACAACATATGTACTTTTATTTTCTCTTCAGTTCCAATAAATGATTTTAATTTTTCCGACTCTGCCAAAACTAAATCATAACGTTTCCTACAATGTTCATAATAACCATTTTCCCCGAACATTTTATTGTAATCATTAACAGCACCACTGGCATTTAAGGAATCTGAAAAGTACTTAGATTCAATCAAAAAAAGCTCCTTTGCATCTTTACTAAAGAATACAATATCGTAATCACCGTAGTTTTGATCTTTTTTTCCAAAGATATTATCATAGTCAACATCTCTTAAATCAACATCCGGTAAATAGTTTGCTCTCAAAATTTCCTGCAACTTCTCAAGTAGCACATCTGACAACTGTTTATTTCTCTTTTCCATAGCAATTTTTAATTCATCTGTTTGGGCCGGTATCGTATAATAGCTTCCTCCATTATTGAAATACGAATACCATAGTTGTTTTGCCTGTTCAACTGCCCCATATGAAATGAAAATATTGCCATCATTCAATTCAATAAAAGGCATTATCTCATGCCTAACCTTATTCGCACCCATAATCCATATAATAGATTCTTTTTTTCTTACAAAGCTCTGTAATTTATCCTTGGTAAGTACAAAGCTATTATAAAATTCTTCTCCATCAACTGCTGGTGTAGAGTAACAACTAGCAGCTTCTATAAAGTCTTTTTTTGAAATTACTGTAAGAGACTTGTCATCTCCTCTTAGTACAATATCTTCAAAATTCTGTAACACAGCAAGGAAAGGTAAAAAATGGACATTTATTTGTTTAAAAAATCCTTTTCCAAATTCTGTACTATCAGCTTCAACAGTAAACATATTGTCATCCAAAGAATCCTGATTTCCTACTATTGCAGTATTAAAAAATATGAACGGGTGATATTTCAATACTTCTACCGGATTATCTTCCTTTAATCTTATTTTTAATCCATAATATGTATGTTCATCTCCAACATTCTTTGATAATGACAATAAAGAAATGCTTCTTGAAATCAGACCATACAAAAACATGTCTATAATCAGTTCATTGTCCATTACAAACTGTTTCTTTATATTCACATTTTTTATATTCACATCATGCTGCAGCAAAATGCAATTTTCTATCCAGATATTACATGCATCAATTATATTTCTTTCTATTTGAGAATTCTTAATGAATTCGTCTAACAGTTCTGTTGCATCTACATTTTGCTTTACTAGCTCTAGCCTAGCTTTCTTTTCTTTTAAATATAAAGAATGGACTTCATCAAATATGTAATGTAATTTAAACAACATTGCATATGTATCTTCGGTTTTAATCCTAAAAACCATTTTGTTCTGAATGTTTTCAGTTATTCCCCTCAGTATACTTATTGCCTCTTTTCTATCCGTTATCTCCTTATCTTCTCCAAAATATTCTTTATATTTTTTACTTATTACCGCATGCGGAATATTCATTATTTTCCAAAAAGATCTTGTTTGAAATAAGAACATAGTCTCCGCCCCTTTCATTATCTAACTGGATTCCCTTTATCATCCAATTTATATGATGATACATTTTGACTTGTCATTCTCGTAAATGCTGTTTCTCCACAATACGGACAATCAACATATTCTTTATCTTTTCCTCCCGGATAAACTGTTCCCCAAAATTCATAAGCATATTCTTTACCACATTTTTTGCATATAACCTTCTCCATAGCTGTTACCTCCGATCTCTGTTTTATTCTTGATCTCGTTTCAAATATGTAATCTCAATATCATATCCTAATGCCTCCATCATTTCAACAAACGTCTTATTCACAATACCATCCTTTTTCTTAATAATTCGATTTACATATTGACCAGTCGAATTTATTTTTTCTCCGAGCTGCATCTGTGTCATTCCAACTTCTAAACATTTTACTTTCACATCAATTTCAAGATTATTTTTAATCATGATTATACCTCTAGTAATCTATTTCTTTATTCTTTTCTTGAAGTAATTTGACATCTTTCTCATCAGCAATTACATACATTTTCCTATGACAATTCGGGCACAAATCAACTGTATTTTCTATTGAATCATCTCCACCCTTCGATAGCCAAATAATATGATGACTTTCTAAATACGGTTTGCATTGCAATCAGATCATTTCTATAAAATGTCCTTAAAATCCAGTTCTTTAGCCTTCCCATATTTATTCTTTCTCCACCAATTCCCAGCCTCGAACACCTTTTGAAGTATCCAATTTATACTTCTTAGAACATTCATCACAACTTATCCAAACATCATGGTCACGAAAGCCAGGAATATTATCATGTTCCTCTATGATCTTTCCTTTCCCACATGGACACTCATATTCATATCTTTCAGTATCACCTTCTCCTGCACCATATCCAAGATGATTTTCTTCTGATGAGTATATCAATTTTGTTCTCATATAGCTTTCCCTCCTTAATAATATTGCTCAATGTAACTATATGCGCGGTCAAACACTTCTTTATCCTTGATTTTATATTTAATCCAGACAACACTACGAAGTGCTTTTTTCACTTCATTTCTTCCAGTGTTAGTGTCCTGCCAGCCATCGAAACGCACAATTTTTACAATATCGTCTATGTCATTTACGATACGCTCAACCATAATAGGAGTTTTTTCATTTCGAACACCATTAAACAGTTCTGTCAGTGCAGCTTTTCCTTTATCAATTTCTTCTTCTGGCACCACTTCTTTTTCAGCTTGTGCAGCTTCCTTAGCCAACTGCAATAACAGCTTTAAGAATTCAATACTATTGATAAGGCCCTGTTCATGTCTTTCTCTTAAATCCTCCAGCTTCTGCCCCAATTTGACAAACTTTTCCTCATGTCCATGCTTTTGGATCTTTGCTACAAGGTCAATTTCCACCTTCATGGTTGTTTTCTTAATGTCTTTCTGCTTTTCAATGAACTGATCAATTAGTGTAGCATCCAGGCTTATGATATCTTCATCTTCATGAACATCGCCTACTTCTAAGTTCTGATGCACAAGCTCCATTGTCTTTGCTCCCAATGCAGCCCAAATCAGGCCACCACGACCGTCGGTAGGTTTGACTGATTCATATACACGACTTAACCACTGATAATCGAAACTATATGTATTCAGAAACGGATCCGGTGAAAGTGCATTCCAGGCTTTATTCAATACACGATAATCCGCACCAAACTGGTCTTTCTCTTTATTAGTAGGCAAGCACTCCTGCGCAGCAATCAATCCTTCCCAGCCTTCGATTGTCCTATCTACTCCCATGAAATAACTAAGGCATTTACGCATTAATGCCGGTACCTGTTTCTTCACTTCTTCGATATTGGTTATAACCTTCTTCATGCCGGCTTCATCAAAGTCGAGCGCTTTAGCAACATTATCAAATATTCCAATATAGTCAACAATCAGACCATGTGTTTTTCCATCATCATATGTTCTGTTGGTACGACAAATAGCCTGCAAAAGCGTATGATCCTTCATTGGTTTATCCAAATACTGTGCCTGAAGAATTGGAGCATCGAAACCTGTCAATAGCTTAGCTGTTACAATAATCAACTTCAAAGGATCCTTCGGATCTCTGAAATGGTCTAGTACTTTTGCTTCCTCATCGCGATTACGACGATACTTTTTGAACTTATCCTCTTTATCATTATTGGTATCCATAACAATGGTTGTTGCATCCGGTCCTAAAATTTTATCCAGTTCTTCCTTATACATTAAGCAACACTCGCGGTCATAAACTACTACCTGACCTTTGTATCCATTCGGCTCAATTTTGGTTGTGTAATGTTTGGCTATATGCTCACATACCTTTTTAATTCGTTTCTTATCATACATGATAGCTTTCATATTAACACGTTTTGAAAGCTCTGCACGATCAGCATCAGAAAGGCCCTCTGTCATCTCATCAAATTCTGCATCGAGCTTATCCTGATCAACATGTAAATCTACCGGTACCGGCTCAAAGTTCAACGGTAACGTCGCGTTGTCTCGGATAGAATCTGAGAAGGAGTACTTACTCATATATCCAGACTTATCTTCTACGGCGCCAAATGTTTTAAATGTATTCTTGTCGATTCTGTTTATAGGCGTACCTGTCAGACCAAAGAAGAATGCATTTGGAAGTGCTAATCTCATTTTCTCTCCAAGATCACCCTCCTGTGTTCTATGAGCCTCATCAACCATAATGATAATATTATCGCGTGGATTTAACTCTTCCGTTACGTCTCCAAATCGGAAAATAGTTGTAACAGCTATCTTTCTCTGGTCCTGGCGGAAAAAGTTTATTAATTCTTCTTTTGTAGATAATCCTACAAGGTTTGGAATGTCTGATGCATTGAAGGTCGCTGTAATCTGAGTTTCCAGATCCAATCTATCATCTACTATGATTACAGTAGGATTATTAAGCTGTGGTACTTGACGCAATTTCTGCGCAGCAAACACCATCAGAAGCGATTTACCGGAACCCTGAAAATGCCATATAAGTCCCTTCTTTGGATAACCATTTTTTACACGTTCTACGATAAGATTTGCGCCCTCATACTGCTGGTATCGACAAATAATTTTATATTTTCTATGTTTCTTATCCGTTGCAAACAATGTGAAGAACTCAAAAATGTCCATCACTCTATATGGCTGTATCATATCAGCCATACTAATTTGAACTTCTGCAAGGCTACCTTCATTCTTATTTTCTGCAGTATGCCAAGGTCCCCACATATTCACTGGCATGCCGACAGAGCCATATCTATAGCATTTTCCTTCTGTCGCAAATACAAAAATATTAGTTGCGAACATCTCCGGAACACTTTTTTCATAGCTTGTAATATCCTCTGCACCATCAAGCCAGGTAATTGCTGCTCTTACAGGTGTTTTCAACTCTCCAATAGCAACAGGTAACCCGTTAATTAAAAGCACAATATCAAAGCGCTTTCCGTTCTCTTTCTTCGGATACACCCATTGATTTGTGACAACATACTCATTTTTATCGAGCATCCCATTCTGCTCTGTTCCGAAGAATGAGACAGAGATAGCTCGTCCATCTTTTCCAAATGGAAATGAATTTTGTTCAAAGACAAAACGCTTAAAAGTCTCATTCTGAGTGATCAAGTTATTCTCATCTGTTGACATTATCAGTGCTCTTAATTTGTAAATAACTTCATCTGCTCTGGATGGTTCTTCTGCAATTGCAGGATTTAAACGAATAAGCGCATCCTTTACCATTGATTCAACCATAACATCTGTATAGTTACGGTCCAAATCGTCTGCCTCAACATACTTCCACCCGGCTTTACTCAAGGTGGAAATCGCCATTTGTTCAATAGTGTTATCTTCATTAAACATAAGCCAGTCTCCTTCCTTATCCTAAAAATATTTTTATTAGCACATTTGCAGCAATAGATGCAATTGATATAAGCATTGCCCCAACTGACATTCTTTTAGAAAATTTTGCAGATTTCTTTGCAGATTCTGCATTTGAAATAGCAAGTTCCAACTGCTGCTTTAATATCTCTACTTGCTTATCTGTAGCGTCCGCCTGTTTAGAAGTACCCTTTGCTATTGCATTTAGTGCTTCTATCTGCGGGCCATACTGAGCACTGATTTGCTTTACTACATCATCTGCCTGTTCTTTAAAAAACGTATCCTCATACTTAATAGGATCAATATGTTGTAGCTCAGCTTTAGACATCATTGACGTAAGGTCAGGTACGTTTGGCAGCACAAATTCCTTATTTCCAAAATCCATTTATCACACATCTCCTTTCCAAATTTTGATTTATCGCTCTGTTCAGTAAACTTGGCAAAAGCTCGCTGCTCTTCTATCGGAACAATTGGAATTCTAATAGCTTTTACTACATCTGACGGGACTCCCTTAATAGTTGCCCCTCTCTTTTTGGTATCTATATAGTCAAAATATTGATCCATAACCTTCTTGATAAAAAGTAAATCATACCTCGATGTATCAATATTATAAAATGATAATATATCCTGATTCGTGCACATTTCACATGTATTGATAGAACTCTTTCCCACTCCCACTCGGCTTCCATACATCACTGAATACGGTGGAATGATATGTGTGGATGAATGTTGTACTCCACTTTCGGACAACCAATTCGCAGCATCTTCCTCACTGATATAATTATTCCCCAAACAAGGAGTTGTAACAAACGGATATCTATCACCATAATACTCTGGATGTTTACTAGAAGGTGTTCCACCCGAAACCATGTCTGCTATACTACCTAATTCAACTGTATCATGTTTAAACTGCTCTGGAAGCAATCCAAACAGCTCGATAAATTGAGATTTCACAAGTTCGTCAGTTCTTTTTATCAATTGCTGATATGACTTTCTTGTATCCTCTATCGCCCATAATACTTTCGCAAGCTCATGTTGTTTTTGTTTATTCGGAAGCTCAAATTCATAATTTTGTAAATGAGCCCATTTTACCCTCGGAGAAAGAGAACCTGCCGATTTTCCTACGGCGAAATCAAACAAATCATCATTCTGTATAACGAAGGGGAGTAGCTCCGGTATAATCTTGTCTTCCTTAGCTTCTATCACAGTAATATCTCCAGAACATATTCCATCAAACGGTGCGACTGCAGCCTTTTTTTAATAAGCTCTTCTTCTACCAAATAAAATATTTCCTTTTCTGAAAACCTTGGTAAATGTATTTTCTGTATTTAAATCCCAATTCTGCAAAGTTATCTGTTCCGGTGTGAGGTGTTCTAATCCAACAATCGGATACATGCTTTTATCTTCTTTGCAAGTTTCTTTATGCTCGATTGCGACATCGCCTAAATGCACTCTGCTCATACTCTACTCCTTTCTCTCCAGCATCTGATTTAACAAATCAAAACTTTCATTCATCTCAGCAGACGCTTCTTTCCACGAGTCATATTTCTCTTGAACTGATCTATCATCGACATTTTCTTTAATGGTCTGTGCTTTTACATAAAGAGGAATACTTAACGAATAATTATTCTTTGCAGTGTCCTCAATCGTAATAACTTTTGCAAACTCTGGTTCATCCTTGTAGTTCTCATATGCATTTGCAATATGCTCTATATGCTCTTTTTTTAGAGAGCTCTGAGCATTTTTTCTTTCTACTTCATTTACAGCATTTATAATAAGAATCTGGCCTCGTCTCTCAGGACACTTTTTCATTCGACAAATCATTATGCATGCTTCCATCGGAGAATTGTAAAATAAATTTGCTGCTAATCCTATAATACACTCAACCACATCGGACTTAATCAATTTTTCGCGCATTTCATTTTCTTCATTTCTGAATAGAACTCCATGAGGGAACAGTATCGCGCATCTTCCTGTTTCAGGATCAAGGCTCTTAATTATATGCTGTAAAAAGGCATAGTCAGCTCGACCTTGCGGAGGTACTCCTAAAAAATTACGTCCATACTTATCTGTTTCAAATGCATCTCTATCCCACTGATTTATTGAATATGGCGGATTAGCCAATATCAAATCAAACTGCTGCAGCTTATCTCCTTTTATAAAAGCCGGATTCTTTAGTGTATCAGCGTTTACGATATTAAAATCCTCTACCCCATGAAGGAACAGATTCATTCTTCCAATAGCTGATGTAAGTGAATTTATTTCTTGACCATATATAGCAACATTTCTCCATTCTTTCTTCTGGGCCTTTAAATATGCAATAGCAGAAATAAGCATTCCGGCGCTTCCACATGTTGGATCGTATATTGACTCTCCTGACTGTGGCTTTAACATCTCTGTCATCAAATGCACAACTGTTCTATTTGTGTAAAACTCCTGTGCTGTGTGCCCGCTATCATCTGCAAATTTCTTTATAAGATACTCATAACCATTACCCAGTTCATCTTCCGGACAATTTTTCAGAGATAATGTTTTCGTACTAAAATGCTCTAGGAGATCCTTTAATAATCTATCTGGCAGTCGACGTTTATTCGTCCATGCGCCATCTCCAAAAATTCCTTTTAATACCGGATTGGCAACCTCGATTTTATGAAAAGCCTCGATAATCGCTGTACCTACATTTTCACTTGTATTTCTTATATCATTCCAATGGGCCCCTTTAGGAATTTTAAATTGATGATTTTCTTCCCATTCTAGAGCCTCCTCATCTCCATATTCCTCCAATATGTGTGCATTTTCCTCATCATATACATCACATATACGTTTCAAAAATAACAATGGAAATATATACTGCTTATAGGCGCCTGCATCTATACTTGTACGTAACTTTACTGCAGAGCCCCATAAATATGATTGTAATTCTTCCTGGGATATTCTCTTACTCATTTACGTAACCCCCTTCAATAAGTAGTTCTTTCATATATACTTCTGCCTCTCTCGTTGCCTGTAATGCTTCAAAATATTGTTTTCTTACTTCCTCCGGAGGTGTTACTTCTTGCTTCTTCTTTTCAACATAATTGTTTATAGCAAGTGAATATTCTTTGTTTCTAATCTCCTCCAGCGTTACCACCTTCGACTTCTCAACTACATCCTGATAATCGGTATAGAGATTAAATATCTCCTCTACGTCTGTATCAGACATAATGTTCTGTGCCCTTTGCGGTGTATAAATATTAGATGCATCTATCATACATACTCTTCCAATATGATTATGCGTCTTTGCGTTATTAAGGAATAAAATGCACGCAGACACTCCTGTGCTGTAAAATATTCCTCCTGATAAGGCAATGATACATTCTAGCTTATCAGACTCAACAAGCTGCTTTCGTATCTCACCTTCTTTTCCACTTCTAAAAAGAACTCCTTGTGGTAATACAACTGCGCATCTTCCGGTTCTTGCATTCATTGACATTATCATATGCTGCAACCACGCGTAATCCGCCCCCATCTTATCTGTTGGACAGCCCCACATATTTCTTCCATATTTATCAGATTCAAATGCTACTGCTCCCCAATCCTTCAAAGAAAATGGCGGATTGGCCAACACACAATCAAATCTTTTTAACTTGTCATTTTCCAAATAGTTAGGCTGTCTAAGCGTATCTCCTTGTGTTATCTTAAAATCACGACCTCCATGTAAAAACAGGTTCATTCTTGCAATAGCTGATGTCGCAAGATTTTTTTCTTGACCATACATCTTGCCATAGGTCATTTTATCATCATGGATATATCGTATAGCTTCTATAAGCATTCCACCAGTACCACATGCCGGATCATATACGGTATCGCCTGCTTTAGGATCGAGAAGTTCTACCATCAGTTTTACTATAGAACGAGGCGTGTAGAACTCTCCTGCATTTTTCTTTGACAGGTCTGCAAATTTTTTTATCAAATATTCATAAGCATCTCCCATTACATCTGCAGAGTAGTTCTTGTTCCCAACCTTGATTTTTGACATGTGCTCAATTAAATTCTTTAATCGTTCATCATCTAACTTAGTTTTGTCTGTCCAGTTTGCATCGTCAAAACTGCTAAATACACCGCTAAGTGTTTCAGGATTAGCTCTTTCAATACCTGTCATTGCTTTTACTATCGCTGTTCCAACATCTTTACTTGTATTACGTACATCTTGCCAATGGCATCCTTCCGGTATTATAAAACTGTGATTTTCCGGAAAAGCTGCAAACTCCTCATCTCCTCCTGATTCTTCCAGTGCATCCTGTAATTCTTCATCGTATACATCTGAAACTCTTTTGAAGAATAAAATCGGAGTAACGTAGCTCTTATACTCGTCCTGATTTATTGGGCCCCTTAAAATATTACATGCCTCAAACAAGTGATTGAATAATTTCTGGCTTGTTGTTTCTTCATTTTCACTAGTTGATTCTTTTAACTCCATATCTGCTGTCTCCATCGCTGATTGAATCATCTCCGTTCTACCTCCCATCTTGACATTATGTTTTTTATTTCGTTCAACGCCTATGCTTACATCAGCATTAACTTTTTCCATTTTAGGAGGATACACATTTTCAAAATCTATCAATATGTTCATTAACCTTTCATCTAAAAAAGTTAACGCATGCTTACGTATTTCCGTTGGAATACCATAATATGCTTCAGCAATTCCTCCTGTAATAGCTGCAAGTGTATCGCTATCACCACCAATCGAAATGGCATTTCTTATTGCATCCACGAAATTTGTTGACTCAAAGAAAGCCATCATCGCCTGCGGCACTGTATTTTGACAGGTTTCATTAAACTCATAACTATTTCGAATTCCATCCAATGTAAAATTCATAGGATAATAATTATCATTTATATAATCTCTTATTTCTAATATGTTTTTTCCTTCTCTGGCTAACACAATAGCTACTGCTGTTGCTTCTGCACCTTTCAATCCTTCTGGATGATTATGGGATATCCGGGTTACCATATTGGCCATTATTTTTGCATCTGTTATATCTTTTGCTGCAAATCCACAAGCACTTACGCGCATTGCTGCCCCATTTCCAAAACTGTTATATGGTTTCGGATCTTTCTCATATATCCATTCATAGAAACTACCGCCATAGCCGCAGTCCGGATATGGTCTTCCTATTTCTTGCATATATTTAATTGCATTAGCACTCAAATCACTGTGATCTTTCTTACTACTTAAGATGGCCTTAGCCACTGCTAATGACATCACACTATCATCTGTAAAAAAACACTTATATGTAAGGAAGTCAAAATCCTTCGCTCTGTAATTGTTCCATTCAAATCTCGAACCAACAATATCTCCTATAATTGCACCTAACATCGATTCACCTCATTATATTTTTTCTCGCAATTTTAACAGAACACTGTTCCAGCGTTCTTCCGCTGCATTAATAGTTTCAAGATACCTTGATAATTCTTCATTGTACTCTTTCTCAACAGCAATCTGCTCATCCATTGGTGGAACAGGAACCTCCATAGATTTAAGGTCCTTATAACTAATATTGATAACAACCGTTCCCTGCTGCTTAGCTGTTAAAATTTTATTTCCCAACGGACTGTCTAAAAACAGTTTCAAATATGTTCCCGACAGTAATTCTTTGTTCGGACGTACAACAATTACGTTAGAATGTGCAATACAAGGATATCCTTGATCTTTAAAAATTGATATTCTTATTGCTGTTCCTCTTGCAGGTAAAAGCACATCGCCATTCTGTAAAATGTAGTTTGCGACTTTCCGTTCCTCCTCATCAATGTGATCCAGATGGTCATAATCAATTCCATACTCCTGAAGATTTGAAATGTTTACTACACCTATTTTTCCCATCGGATCTTTCTTGGATATTGCCTTTCCTCTAAACACTTCAGCAACATTCCCCAGTTCCTCTTTTCGAATCAGTGAATTTTCAAATTTAAGCCAATCTTCATCCTGAGAAGCAAATATCCTATCAACATTCCAATCATCCATTTCAGTAAGCTCGTCGCTGAACACGAATGTCTCATCCTTTGTGATAAGTTCATTCACACCTTCTTTTCTAGGATTAGCTGTATCTGTTTTTAATCTTTTTATAATAACATCCTCAGTCCGGCCAGTAGACACCGTAAATAAAAATGTTTTTATTCCAGTATTTATAAACAGGCCAACCGGAAGCTCGTCGATTTCTAAGAGTTTATACATCGACTGAATAAAATTTCTGAGCTCACGAACTCTTCCTGCGGCAAAAGTAATTCTAGCTGGTAAGAGTATTGATAGTTTTCCATCTGTATTTAAATGAAGTGCTAAATTTTCAAATGCTACCAAATCATACTCTCTGCAAATAAACTGGTTATCATCCTCAGCCATATCACGTCCGCCAAAAACAGGAACACAGAAAATAAGATCAAATTTTTGCGAACTAAATTCATACTCATAAATACTCGTTAGCAGCACCTCTACATTTTCATGCTTTCCAAACATTTCTTTTAACATATGATAAGAAAAAGCATTCATAGATGTAATCGTATACCGACATTCCTCATGATTTTGAACAATATCCATCAAATATGGTGTGTATTTTTCAGCTTCAGCTATGAGCACCGTTTTTGTAGATTCGCTAAACTGCTTTGCCATTTCGTTAATGAGAGCTTTTGGAACTCTAAACATTTTCTGTGGATCATATAAATTGAGTATCTCTTCCCATGTAATTTCCGGATCAAAAGCTGAGCAAACTGTAAAAAACTTTTCCTCATCTTGAAACGGATTCACTATTCCCCAGTCATCTACTATGTCACGCATTGTGTTATAAAGTTTTTCTCTGTCTTGCATTTGCAACTGTCCCTCATAAATTTCACTAAGTTTTTTCAGGACCGCAATCGCTTCAACCGCTTTATCTGATGTTGTCACGCCTCTTACAGCATTATATAAGCTCCAAACGGTATCTATCTTATTCTGGTTAATCATTCACTTCCACCTCCAGGAACTTTATCATAGTCATAATATATCACGCAGTTATATATTTGTCAATGCTATTTTGCCTTTTGGTATTCTAATACCAAATTATATTCAAATGGGTTTACAGCGTGTTTTTCGCGCATTTGTCCCTTATTTCAAAATCAATACACATACGCGCATTACTTTTTGGCATAAAAAAATCGAGATTTTTTCAATCTCGAAATGTATATATTGCCCTCTAAGCCGCATAAATACGGCATTTCTTGTTGTTTCTTTCTATGACTTCAACACCTTCATTAAATATGTCAACCGTAATTATATAATCAAGTGCATTTTCAGATTCATCCTGTTCAAGCCTCAAAATAGCTTTTGATAATTATTTGAAATAAATTCCGGTCTATATGCAAGACTTGAATTGTTTGCATAATCGACAAATGCTGTATTAAGCCCTGCTTTAAGCTTTTCTAAATTTGTATTTTCTTTCATAATAATTCTCATTTCTGCACACATTTTTCCTTATCAAGATTGTGTCAAGTGTGCTAAAACACAATCTTTCTATTACATATCCATTCTACCAATTTTCACCTTTTCAAGCAACCACAACCACTTTATGCTATAATACCCATAGGTAATTGTAAAAATTTCCACAAAAGGAGGCAATATAAAATGAAAAAGAAACATACAAACCACACATTGAAAAAGGCAATATCCCTAACTGCTGCCACAACTGTTTTATGCACCGGCATTTTTACACCTGATTTTTTCAGCACACAGTCTGTCACGGCGAAAAACACATCACAAAAAACAATTACTGTTACCGATAATTCTTCCACTACGACAACTTTAGGTACAAACATAACACAGTTCATTGCCAAGGCAGTAGACACGAATACAACAAATACAACAACAAATGTTACTGCAAAATCTACAACTATCAACATTCAGGACACAATGCCTACAACAGACACAACTACTACAGAAGCCCCAGCTTCAACACCAGCAGCAACTAAAAAACCGACATCTACTAAAACACCATCAACAACTAAAAAGCCAGCTGCTACAAAGAAACCTGTTGCTGCCAAAAAACCACAGAAAAAGAAATCCAACATAACTAAGATTACTATCAGTGCCGCCGGTGACTGCACTCTTGGTTCTGACTACAAATCGCCATCCGGTGTTAATTTCTATGCCAAGTACAATGAGAAAAAAGACCCGTCTTATTTTTTTAAGAATGTAAAGAGCATTTTTAAGAAAGACAACCTTACGCTTGTCAATTTTGAGGGTACTTTGACTAAGAGAAATACCCGTGCAGACAAGACTTTTGCTTTTAAGGGCAATCCGTCTTATCTCAAGATTTTACAGCAAGGCAATGTCGATGCGGTTTCTTTTGCAAATAATCATTGCCGTGATTATGGCGAAAGCAGTTACAATGATACTATTGCTGTTTTTAAGAAAAATAAAATGCCTTTTGCTTCTTATGGTAAAGTTTCCGTTTATAAGACTAAAGGAAAGAAAATTGGCATGATTGCCGTTAATGGTCTTGATGGTGTTTCATCGAGCGAGCGTTTTATAAACAGTGGTATTAAAAAACTGAAAAAGAAGAAAGCTGACCTTATCGTCGTAAGTATGCACGCCGGTATTGAAAAGACAAGTGTTATCAATGATGTTCAGAAAACTATCGCACACTATGCAGTTAAGAAAGGGGCAAATCTTGTCCTCGGCCACCACCCTCACACTTTACAGGGCATTGAGAAATACAAAGGTGCATATATCGTTTACAGTCTTGCTAATTTCTGTTTTGGTGGAAATACAAATCCTGCCGACAAAGATACGATGATTTTCCAGCAGACTTTTACTTTTAAAAACAAGAAGCTTAAGAAAACTAAGGATATTAAGATTATCCCTTGCAAAGTTTCATCTTCAAACAGCATTAACAATTATCAGCCTACACCGGCTAAGGGTGCGGCTAAAAAGCGTATTATTGCAAAGATGAACCGTTTCTGCAAGCCTTATAATTTGAAATTTAAAAACAACGGGAAGCTGCGCTAATCTTCTAAACCGCAAGCTGAAAGTAAAAAAGAGCAAAACCAGCCGCCAAGTAATAAAAATCTTACCTGGCGGTTGTTTTATTTTTTCATACGATAATTTCTTACTATATGCAACTTTTGGTGCTACTGTTTTTCCGTCAGATTTTGTAAAATAAAACTCATTAAATCCGCCGCCCGACTCGGCAGTTTTCATAATAGACTGAATTATCTTCACACCATTCTTGTCCGTTAGGTCATATCTGTTTGTCCCCTCCTGTTCAGGCAGGATAGGATTTACCATTTTCACCCATTTTTTTAATTATATCAACTTTTTGATATTCTGTATCAAGAAAAAACGGCAAGCTGAACATCAATCAACTCACCGTCCTTTAATTTTAGACTTTATTATATCCTGAATAATTTTACTACGCCTTAAATATCTTTTTATACACCGCTTTTTTACTCTTAGGATATGTAAATTTTGCTTTTTTCTTTATTCCTGAAAAAACATTTTTTCCTACGCTTTTCTTTGTAAGTTTTGTTGTCTTTATCGTAATCTTACTTATTTTACTGCTTTTTGCAAATGCCTGTGTTCCAAAAGTTTTTACATTTTTTCCTATTGTGACGGTCTTTAACTTCGTGTACTTATAAAAAGCCTTTTTTTCTATTGCTGTCACCTTAAATTTAATTCCCGAAATGATTACATATTCAGGTATTGACAATTTTGTTATCTTTTTTGATGTACTTCCCGTGCATGACACCTCAAATTTCTTAGTCTTTGCGACCACGCCTGTTACTTTATATCTGATTCCTTTAACAGTAACTTTTTTGCCTTTTTTCGGATATTTCTTTTTCGTGGAAGTATTACTGCCTGATGAATCTTCACCACTTGTTCCGCTGTTATTATTGCCGCTGTTACTGTCACTGCCGTTTTGGTCGTCAGAGCCGCTTGTTGCAGGTATTGTCTGAATATCAGTCCTTGCATCACATCTCATACAATGGATTGACTTTTCCCCTGCGGTATTTTTTGTTGCCGGTTTATCTATTGTGTAATCACTCTCCCATGCATGACCCAATGCCGGTACTGTAAGAGCACTTTCTTTAAGCTCTGATATTCCCTGTTCATCATAATACAATTTCCCACATCCGCTGCAACTGTAGTATGCCACTGTTCCTGTTTTTTCACAGGTTGCCGATACCGGTTCATGATATTGCATTGTATGAATATGTCTGCTCTTTAAACCACGCTGCACCGTTACATTTTCTTTTTCACGGATAACATAATATCCCAAAGCATTGCTTAATGTGTTGACAGTTATCTTTGATGTATCCATATCTCCGAAAAGTTTATCTTCTATTACCGGGACTGTCTCAGGATAAAAGTTTATCTCAACAAGGCTGCTGCAGCCTGCAAATGCCTTTGTTCCGATTTTCTCTATCTTTTCAGGAACTATTATCTTTGTAATCTGGCTTTGTCCCTCAAACGCCCCTGTTTCTATGGATGCTACCGGATATTTAACATCACCTATTGCCATTTCTTCTTTTATTTCAACTTCTCCCGTCAATGTTTTTCCGGGAACGGCATCTGCTTTAAATGTCTTGTTTCCGTTTATATCTTCATCAAATGTATAACGAATACCTGAATCATCGATATAACTTATGTCGCCACATACATTGCATTTTCCGTCAACATATTTATGTCCTGTTTTTTCAATCACATTTTGTGCAGTTATGACTTCTCCACAGACTGAGCAATGTGACCCCTCTGTCAGTCCGTTTTCAATACAGGTTGCTGCTTTTGCACTGTCCGTAACTGCCTGACTTGTATGTACTTCATCAGTTGCTTTTGCTATGCTAAATTCTTTATTTACACTGCCTTTAAAAATGCCTTTACCGTTTATCACTGCTTTTGCAATTCCGGCTGTTTTATTGTTTTCATAGCTAATGGTATAATCAACATCTTTTTCAAGAACGGTATCTCCGTCAACCGTAACCGTAACATCCGGCTTACATTCCCCACCATTGTATGTGTACTGTGACTGCGACAATGTCACATCCGCATCTGCTATGTTAAGACTTCCTTTTTCCCCTATCCTGAATATATAATTCTTTGCAATTCGGCTGTTATATTTTGGATAAATCTTAATACCACAGACTCCGTCTTTTTTTATCTCAAGTCGGTTCATGGATGAATTGACCGTCATCTCCTCCGGAACTGACACTATGTTACTGTTTGCCGTTTCTATCACTACATCATTATAAGCGCTGTCATCCAAAACACTTTCAGGCCAGCAGTATATTTTTGAGCCACTTTTTAAATCCATCGGCAATGTTTCGCTGTAACCTCTCTCCGTATGTGACTCATTATTCCACTTTACATTAAATGATGACGGCGGTGTTATATGCACACTGTCACCACATACCGAGCATACTCCGGTTCTTTTTCCGTCCGACTCCACATCACCGTAAACATAATCATGTGCTTTCTTTGGAATATTCTTTTCCTCCGTATAATCGCATTTGTCACAGTAATAAGTTTTCTTTCCCTCTGTCTGACAGGTTGCAGGTGTATAATTCTTTATTTTTTTGTTGTGTGTGCATTTTACTGTTATATCTTTAGTTGCAACAACTTTGTCACCCGATTTTGCAGTTATCGTAACTGTTCCGTTTTTTATAGCAGTCACTACACCATCATCAGTGACTGTTGCAATACTTGTGTCCGACGATGAAAAACTGTCAATCCCAAGTGCCCAAAGACTTCGCACAGCATTGTTTCTCTGAATTTTTACCCTCACCGTATAATTCGCCGTGGCATCGGTATTTATCTCACTATCGCCCTCTATTGTGTACTCTTTTATGTACTGGTCTGCAACTTCTATTTTCTGCATTACATCTTTCTTTGCTCTAAGCATAGACTCATCAAGTCCCTCTTTTTCCGACAATTCCGTTGCAAGTGTATTTGAAAATCTTCCAACTTTTGAATAGAAATCTCCACAGCCTACATATTTATATTTAGGATTTATTATGCTTGTATAATGTCCTGTCTCCTCACCTGTCGGATTTTCCTTTACCCAATACTGTTTTTCCATATAAAACTGCATGATACCCTCACCCATATCTGTCGTATCGTTGTAGGCAAGGTCCTCAGCACTTCCGGAAATCCCGTTATAACTTATGGAAAATGTATTTTTATCGTTGAGACGGTTATGCCCCGAATCCATAAACGCATATGCTATTCCCGCTTCAACAGCCCTTATCTTAGCCACACTTTCTAAATCTCCTGACCACTTCAACGGCACATAATCATCAGCGTTAAGCATACGCTCAGGATTTCTTGGGTCAGGTACATCTCCCTCTTCGCACGCCTCCTTACGGATTTCGTTAAGCTTATCGAGAGCCTCCATTGCCTGACTGTAATAAGTACCGTACACACCAAGCAGAGTACATCCGTCAGAAGCCTCACTCACATCAGTATCCAAAATCTCAGCCGACTTGACATCAGCTTTAACATCAGCATATCCCACCGGTAAAACAAGCGAGGCACACATAACAAGTGACATAATGACAGCAATAAATCTTTTCTTCATCATTTGCTCCTTCCTTATCTAAATACATATATTTTTTACGATACTATCATAATACGAAATTAAATTATGAAAATATAGCAAATAACACAGCATATAATAAATTTTACAAGCATATTATCTAATCGATAATACCATGAATTGTTTCCAAAAATACGGCAGGCAGAAACGGTTTTGTAAGATAATCTTCTACACCGAGTTTTCTCGCCTTTTCTATCGTATCATAATCTCTTGTTGCAGTTATAAATGCAACTTTTACATCTGAAAATTCACGGATTTTTGCAAGTGTCTCAAAACCATCCATCTCAGGCATCTCTATGTCGAGCAGTAAAAGAGCGATTTCATTTTCTTGCAGTATCTCTATTGCTTCTTCTCCACTCTCCGCCGTAAGTATGTTATACATAGGTTCATCCTTGCATATTCCCTTTACGAGCATAAGGTTCATTTTCTGGTCATCAACCACAAGTATCGTTCTTTTTAATTCATCCGTCTGCTTCATCTCATAGTCTTTGTCCTCATCTATCATCTGAAGCATAATGTCTGCTATATCAGGGTCAAACTGCGTTCCTTTTCCCTTTTCTATCTCACTTCTGACTACATCCTGTGGAAGTGCATTTCTGTAACTCCTGTTTGATGCCATCGCATCATAACTGTCTGCAACGGCTATTATTCTTGCTATCTCAGGAATATTTTTTCCTTTAAGACCACTCGGATAACCCATTCCGTCATAATGCTCATGGTGATATTTTGCACCTATGGCTAAATCCTTAATCCTGCGTATTCCTTTCAAAATATGATAACCTGTCACGGGATGGAGTTTAATCATCGAAAACTCCTGATCCGTAAGTTTTCCCGGCTTATTTATAATAGCATCGGGTATTCTTATTTTTCCCATATCGTGCAAAAGTGCGACTCTGTATATCTCATCCTGCTCTTTTTTCGTCTTTCCCATTCTTCCCGCTATCATTTTGCTGTACTTTGCAACCCTGACAGAGTGCCCTTTAGTGTATTTGTCCTTTGCATCAATTGTTTTTGCCAAAGCCTGCAGCACACTATCATTTATCTCCTGCAATTCATCATTTGTCTCATCAAGTTCATTGAGAGTGCGTCTTGTCACACGCATCGACATTGTGCAAAATACAACTATTATCATGTAGAGTACAATACTCAGTCCCACATCATATATAATAAGATTGCTTATTTTTTTATAAAGAACATCATTATTTATTATCATAACCGCATACCACTCGTCCATAACGGAAGTCGAAAATACGGTTATATGTTTTTTGCCCATTTTATAACTAAATGTCTGGTTCTTTTTTGAGACAATCTTCTTATATAAAGCAGCCATTTCTCCTTTTGATATATCACTTCCGATATTTTTTTCATCTGAATGTGTTATCACAAGCCCTGAACGGTTACACACAAAACCATACCCCTGTCCGTTAAGTTTTATAGCCTGTGTCTCCTGCTGCAAAGTTCCAAGTTCAATATCAAGAGATATAACACTTTTCTTATCCTCCAAAAGCCGGCTTATCGAAACCATTATTGTGTTAGTCTGTGCATCAAGATACGGCTGAACAAAAGTCGACTCACCATCTGCTTTAACTGCTGCCTTGTACCACTCTCTGTCCTGTGGCACATAATCATTTTCCGGCTGCCATCCTATACCATCGAGATACTCATCATTAATAACACCATAAATTCCTGTAAAATTTACATCAACATCCTCTTTGTAATACTTTGACTCCTGTTTAAGATAACTGAGTATATCGTCATTACTATAATTTTCCCTGAGCATATACTCGATATTTATCGCTGTAACCTCGACCGCATCCATTCCTCTTGAAAGATATGCATCCATCTGTTCTTTCTGCTGTTTCAATGCACTCTCTCCAAGTGAAAGTGTATCATTTACCGACTTTTTGTAAAATGCCTGTATCGTGCAGAAAGATAATATTGCTATCGCCAGAAAACACACTATAAGTGTGGCAATATACTGCCTTATACTAATTTTTTTCATATTTCCTTTTCCCCTCTCAAGTGCTTGTTGACATTTTAAAAATCCAGTTATCCTAAATTATACCAAAATATGCCGATATTTTCCATAAGCTAAACTTACTTTTTATGGCTGAGATGTTACTTTCTACAAGTTAAAATCATTATAAAACCAATAGCTATACAATATGAACTAAAAAAACGGGGCTGTTGCCAAAAACAGCTCCGTTTTACTTTTTATAAATCCTCTAAAATATAATTCTATCTTCAAAGATTAAAGACGTTTCATAAGTTCTTCTCTCTGAGCCTCAAATCCAGGCTTTCCGAGTAATGCAAACATATTTTTCTTGTAGCTTTCTACACCCGGCTGGTTGAATGGATTTACTCCGAGAATATATCCGCTGACACCGCAGGCAAACTCATAGAAGTAGAAAAGCTGTCCGAGATAGAACTCATTCTGCTCCGGCACTTTTACTACAAGGTTTGGTACATTACCGTCTGTATGTGCAAGCTGTGTTCCTTTCATCGCACTCTTGTTGATGAAATCAAGTGTCTTGCCTGCAAGATAATTGAGTCCGTCAAGGTCAACTGCTTCTTCCTGGATAGTAATATCGTATGAAGGTTTTTCAAGCTCCATGATAGTCTCAAACATGATACGGCTTCCGTCCTGAATGAACTGTCCCATTGAATGAAGGTCTGTTGTAAGGTCAACTGATGCCGGGAAGATACCTTTCTGGTCTTTTCCTTCACTCTCACCAAAGAGCTGTTTCCACCACTCTGCTACATAGTGGAATGCCGGCTCATAGTTTCCGAGAATTTCAACACTCTTTCCTTTGCGGAGAAGAATATTTCTGACTGCCGCATATTTTAATGACTCGTTCTCGTCAAAGTCTTTATTTAAGCAGATTTCTCTCATAGAAGCAGCACCCTCCATAAGTTTTGTAATATCTGCACCGCTTACTGCGATTGGAAGAAGTCCTACTGCTGTAAGCACGGAGAAACGACCTCCTACATCATCAGGTACAACGAATGTCTCGTATCCTTCTTCTGTTGAAAGATTCTTAAGTGCTCCCTTTGCCTTATCTGTTGTAGCATAAATTCTCTTTGCAGCTTCTTCTTTTCCGTATTTCTTTTCGAGCATTTCCTTGAAAATTCTAAATGCAACAGCAGGCTCTGTTGTTGTTCCTGATTTGCTGATGATGTTTACAGAGAAATCTCTGTCTCCGATAACTTCAATAAGCTGTGAAAGATATGTTCCGCTAAGACTGTTTCCACAATAATAAATCTCAGGTGTTTTGCGTATTTCCTTAGAAACGCTGTTGTAGAAACCATGTCTTAAAAACTCGATTGCAGCTCTCGCTCCAAGATATGAACCTCCGATACCGATTACGAGAAGAACCTCTGAATCAGATTTAATCTTCTCTGCTGCTTTCTGAATGCGTGCAAACTCCTCCTTGTCGTAATCCACCGGAAGATCAATCCATCCTAGAAAATCATTACCTGCACCTGACTTGCTTACAAGTACATCCTTTGCATCCTTTGCAATCTTTGCCATAGACTTAATCTCGTCCTCTGACACAATACCATTTGTTAATGAATAATCAAATTTTACCTGTGTTCCCATTACTCACTGTCCTCCATTTCTGTGTTAAAACACCTTTAATCTAAAAAAAATCTCATTTATTATAAGCGTGGAAAAAACAAAGCCCACCCTTATATAATATAAATAATCAACACACATTTCAAGTATAAAGTAACATACTCTTAAAATTCATAGACTCTATTTTCTGTTACTCACACTTACAATTTGCTCATAACAATTCCATTACTTAATATACACATACCCATATACAATGGCAGCCTTAATACAAAAAGCCATTCCCTGTAAATTCCATACCATAATGAACACTCTCCCATAGCACAGCTCTGAATGAGGGAGAATTATTCTGACCGAATGGCGTTGAAATGCGTCGGCACTTAGCGGGCGTATTTTGCACGCTTATGTGCCGCTACGAATTTCTCCGAGCGAGATCGTCCATGAGGTGGAATAATCTCCCTCATTCAGAGCGTCCCGTTAGCCATTGTCTACCTCTGGTATTCCAGATTTCCAAATTTCGTGTACTGCGACAACCATGCAAGCTCTACCGGTCCTGTCGGTCCGCTTCGCTGCTTCGCCACAATAACCTCTGCCACACCTTTCTTTTCCGAATCGGGATTGTAATATTCATCCCTGTATATAAACATTACAATATCCGCATCCTGCTCTATCGCACCTGATTCACGCAAGTCTGACAGCATAGGGCGTTTATCAGGTCTTGACTCAACAGCTCGTGAAAGCTGCGACAATGCTATGACCGGAACATTAAGTTCCCTTGCCATAACCTTAAGTGAACGGGAAATATCTGATATTTCCTGCTGCCTGCTGTCACTTTTTCTCTTGCCCGCTCCTGTCATGAGCTGGAGATAATCTATTATCACAAGGTCAAGTCCCTGCTCTATCTTTAACTTACGGCACTTTGAACGAAGCTCTGACGCTGTGATACCTGATGTATCATCTATAACAAGATTTGAATTACCTATCTTACGCACACTTCCGACAAGCTTGTCCCAGTCATCATCTTCAAGGTCACCTGTACGGATTTTCTGTGAATCGACCATTGAATTCATGGCAAGCATACGCTTTACAAGCTGTTCCTTGCTCATCTCAAGGCTGAAAAGTGCTATCGTGCTGTTACTATGAAGTGCAACATACTCTGCAATATTTAAGACAAATGCCGTCTTTCCCATAGCCGGTCTTGCCGCTATAAGTATAAGGTCAGACTTCTGTAAACCTGCTGTTTTCGCATCAAGATCCCTGAAACCTGTCTCCAGTCCTGTTATGTTTCCTTTCTGTTTTGCTGCTTTTTCAATACTGTCAAGAGTTCTTAAAACAACATCCCTTATTGGCTCAAACTCACTTCCACCACGCTGCTGTATAACATCAAATACGCTTTTTTCCGTATCTTCCAAAATGTCCTCTAACGGCTGGCTGTCCATGTAACAATCTTTTGTGACCTGCTCGCTGACTCTTATAAGCCGTCTTAAAACTGCTTTCTCATGAACTATCTCCGCATAAAACTTTACATTTGCCGATGTCGGCACACTCGCCAAAAGTTCTCCGAGGTACTCAACACTGTAAAGTTCCGGTGTAACTTCCTTTTCACGAAGCTTATTTTGCAATGTGACAAGGTCTGCACCGACCCCGTCTTTATACATTTCCACAAGTGCATCAAAAATAATGCCATACTGCTGCTGGTAAAACTCATCCGATGTCAACAACTCGGAACATACCATTATGGCATCCGCATTTAACATCATAGCTCCGATAACGGCTCTCTCCGCTTCCACATTATGAGGTGGCAGTCTCTTTATAACTTCTTCTTCCAATTTTTTACCCCTTAAGCCTGTTTTACGACAACTTTAAGTTCTGCCGTTACTTTCTGGTGAAGCTTTATCTTTACATTGAAAGTTCCCGGACTCTTGATAGGTACATCAAGTTCCATCTTCTTTTTGTCGAGTTCGTAACCAAGCTGACTCTTTGCTGCTGCCGCAATTTCCTTTGTCGAAACAGAACCGAAGCTTCTTCCGCCCGAACCTGTCTTTATCGAAACTGTCACCTGTTTTTCTTCAAGTTCTTTTGCAAATTCTTTCGCTGCATCAAGCTTTTCTTTTGCTATTCTTTCCTCATTTTTCTTCTGAAGTTTAAGCTCATTTAAGTTGTTTGATGTTGCTTCAACACCGAGCTTTTTCTTTAATATAAAATTTCTTGCATAACCGTCATTTACCTTAACAATCTCGCCTTTTTTTCCAAGAGATTTTACATCTTCTAATAATATAACCTGCATTTTATCCTCTTTTCTGCACACTTATTTTGTGCATCCCAAGTTTGTGTCAAGTGTGCGCAGACACAAATCTTGTATGTGAAAAATGTATTTTTCACATTTTATATTTCTCCTTCCTCTATCATGCTATCTATTTCCTGTTTTATCATGTTTTTGGCTTCTTCAACCTCGACATTTTCAAGCTGTGCACCAGCCATATTTATATGACCACCGCCGCCGAGTCTTTCCATCATAACCTGCACATTCACTTCATCTATTGAGCGTGCACTTATGTAGACCTTTCCTCTGTATTTTGTGAGCACAAATGATGCCTTTACATTACTTATGTCGAGAAGCGAATTTGCTATCTTTGACGCAAATACCGTTGGCGACTCGATTCCCTCACTCTTGCTCTCAGCAATCGCAAATACACCCTCATAAAGCTCGGTATCCTGTATAGCTGCAGCTCTTATCTTATACTCGTCAATATCCTCCCTAAACGCTTTTCTGATACGGACGGCATCGGCACCATTTCTTCTGAGATATGCCATTGCTTCAAAGGTCCTGACACCTGTCTTATTGGAAAAATAATTTGTATCTATCATAATGCCTGCATACATTGCTTCAGCTTCGGCAGATTTTAATTTAAGACCACTGCCAATATATTGAGATATTTCTGCAACCATCTCACTCGCCGATGATGCATACGGCTCAATATAAAACAGAACTGCTTTGTCTATTGCATCCCCCGCCTGTCTGTGATGATCTATAACCACAACAGACTGTGCCTGCTCGATAAGTTCCGGACACTCCGTATAACTTGCCCTGTTTACATCCACGATGACAAGTACAGTATTTTCATCGACGAGTTCTTTCGCTTCATCGCCTGTAATTATCATATCTTCTTCATATTCTTTTGTATAAAATCTGTCTCTTATAGGCTTGACAGACTGGCTGACTTCATTTAATACAACATTTGCCTTTCTGTTAAGAGTCTTTGCTATACGGTATATTCCTATTGATGCTCCGAACGAATCAACATCACCTATAGAATGTCCCATTACGACAACTCTTTCCTTGCCCTCTATCAGTTCTTTCAGAGCATGAGCTTTCACTCTCGCCTTAACCCTCGTGTTTCTCTCTATCTGAACACTCTTTCCACCATAGAATTTTTCCTGGTCGATTGATTTAACAACTGCCTGGTCGCCGCCTCTGCCGAGTGCAAGGTCAATAGCCGCACGGGCAAGATCGTATCTTTCGACAAAGGTATCTCTGCCCACACCTATACCGATACTTATCGTTGCACTTGACTCATTTCCAAGATTTATATCTCTTATTTCCTCTAAGATAGCAAAACGGTTTGAACAGATTTCCGAAAGGTAACTCTGTTTAAACATAAATAAAAATTTATCCTTTTCGAGTTTTTTGGAAATTGCATCTATGCCCTGCATATATTTGTTTATTTTTCTGTCAATAAGAGCCATTATAAGCGACTGTCTTATCTCGTCAATACTGTCGATAAGTTCATCATAATTATCAATATATAAAAGACCGACAACAAGATTTTCAGCTTCACGCTTCTGTTCAAGCTCCATAATATCAGTTTCATCATACAAAAATACAGATATGAGCCTGCTGTTGTCCATAAGCTGATTTATATCCGTCTTTACGGTATCGCCATCTCCTGCATTATCCGACTCAACAAGCCTCATGACAACACGATAATATTTATCTTCGGTTCTTACATGAACCACCTTGACCTCATCGGTATCCGGAAGACTGTCTAAAGTAATCTCCTCAAATATATTTGCTATATTTCTCCTTGCAGCTTTTTTATTTACAATGACTGATACAAACTCATCATTTCCCCAGAGCATATGACCGTCTTCACTCAATATGGCAAACGGAACAGTAAGTGTTTTCATCATACGCATCTGCATTTCACCGTAATTCGTAGCAAACTCGATGAGGTCTTTTTTAAGTTTTCTCCTGCCTGAAAAATTGATAAGCCCCGCTATCATAAGATATAAAATCGTATATCCGATACCTATCACACCACTTCTCACTGATACCGAAAAAAGCTGTATCGTCATCAGAATAAGTAATATACCAAAAAACAGGGGCCATCTAAGATAAGTCTTAAGATTTCCCCTAAGCCTCATTCTATGTTTCATTCTATACATCAATCTCCATTCCTGTGCATAATCAATTATATGATAATGCACATACTACTGTTAGTCATAGTATAACATTAACAGTTATTTACCGTCAATCAATGTGGATTTAAGCTGTTTTTGCACTGTAACTGCTTCACACCCAAAGTACGGCCACAATAGCTTTAAGCTGCTATTTTTCCCATCTGCCCGAAGCACCACACGGAAGTACAAGACCATTTGATGACACCGGAAGTCCTATCTCCTCCGCCTCAACTTTACCGCCTATTTTTTTTACAAGTTCCGTATTTAACATATATGAAAGAACTGCCGGCTGAAGTCCTGTTGTATAAGAATTTATCAAAAAGAAAAGTGGATCATCCGACAAAATCTGCGTACAAAGCTGTATGAATGGATGTATCTTTTCCTCTATTTTCCAAATCTCACCTTTAGGTCCTCTGCCGTAAGATGGCGGATCCATGATAATCCCATCATACTTGTTGCCTCGTCTTATCTCTCTTTCCACAAACTTAACACAGTCATCCACAAGCCAGCGTACAGGTGCATCTGAAAGTCCCGATGCCGCCGCATTTTCTTTCGCCCATGTCACCATGCCTTTTGATGCATCAACATGTGTAACACTCGCTCCTGCCGATGCTGCCGCAAGTGTTGCACCGCCTGTATATGCAAAAAGATTTAAAACCTTTACCGGTCTTTTTGCATTTTTTATCTTCTCTCCAAACCAGTCCCAGTTTACCGCCTGCTCTGGAAAAAGTCCCGTATGTTTGAACTTAAACGGCTGAAGATTAAACACAAGTTTTCCATAATTTATCTGCCATGTATTTGGAAGATTGAAAAACTCCCATTCACCGCCACCTTTGTTGCTTCTGTGATAGTGTCCGTTCATCTTCTTCCAGCCTTTCACCTTTTTAGGTGTGTCCCAAATAACCTGCGGGTCGGGTCTTACAAGAATATAATCTCCCCATCTCTCAAGCTTTTCTCCACCTGATGTATCTATCACCTCATAATCTTTCCAATTATCTGCTATCCACATATATTTTCCTCCATTTCATAGTTATATGTACTCCTTTTAGTTTTGAAATTTCAGTTGTCTCCTCCTTTTTCTGAGCCGTATATTCTTCACATTCCTCTTCGTCAGGATATGGAAGACTGATTTCAAAGCAAAAATCAGAGCCCTTTCCCGGCTCACTCTGAACTTCAAGTTTTCCACCCATAAGATGAACAAAATCGTTGCATAAACTCCTATATGGTACTGTGTCGAAAATTTCTTCTTAGTTTTTATTCAGAAATTATTCTTCTTATACCATCACTTTTTATTATAACATTTTGATGCACAAAAAAAAAGATATAGACACCGCAATGCCTATATCTTTGTAACAGTTCAGCCCCTCATTTATTACATTCGTAAACCTGCCAGCAAGCTGTCAGTCGCTGCTATGCAGCTTGTGTTTACTTCATTTCATAAATGAAAGGCTATTCTACCATAAAAAGCTACTTAACAATACAATGAACAAGCTCATTGTATTGCCAATTATCTTTTTATGGCTGAACTGTTACATATCTTTTAAATTTGATTACCGGCAAGTCAGGCAGATATTCACAATCCGCTCTGCTGCCTGCTTAAAACAGGATTAGTGTGCAAGTATAACTTTCTTAGGACATTTAGCAGCACATGCTCCACATCCCTTACACTTACTCTGGTCAATATGTGCAATATTGTTCTCTACATGAATCGCATCGAACTTACATGTCTTTTCACAAAGACCACATCCGATACATCCTGTATCACATACTGACATAACCTTAGGTCCCTTATCTTTATTTGAGCAGGCAACCGCCCATTTTGCATCATACGGTACAAGCTCGATAAGTCCGTTTGGACATTCCTCTGCACACTTGCCACACGCAACACATTTTTCTTTATCAACTACTGCAACACCATGTTCTACATGAATCGCATCAAATTTACAGGCTGCCACGCATGAACCAAATCCCATACATCCGAACGAACAAGCCTTATCTCCGCGTCCCGGTATTGCTGCTGCTCTCTTACAATCTGAAATTCCATAGTAGTTTGCCTTGATGCCTGCCTTGTCACAAGTTCCTGAACATTTAACATATGCAACCATCTTTACGCTGTCTCCTGCTGCAACACCCATGACATTTCCTATCTTTTCGGCAACTGCTGCACCACCTACAGGACACGCATTTACAGGTGCTTCACCTGCTGCGATAGCCTTTGCCAAAGCATCACATCCTGCATATCCACAACCACCACAGTTGTTTCCCGGAAGAAACTCTCTCACTTCGATTTCTTTCTCATCAACAGGAACTGCAAATGCTTTTGCCGCAAATCCTAAAAGGAGTCCTATAAGAAGACCTATCAAACCAACAACTACCGCTGCCATTATTACGCCTGTCATTTATACTCCCCCTTTCTATACAAGACCTGCAAAGCCGCAAAATGCTATTGCCATTAAGCTGGCTGTTACAAGTACGATTGGTGTTCCCTTGAAAGAATGTGGAATATCATTAAATTCGATTCTCTCACGGATACTAGCCAATATAACAATAGATACAAGGAAACCAAGTGCCGTAAAAAGACCTGTAACAACACTTTCTATAAAATTGCAGCCGTTTGTGATGTTGTTAAGTGCCACACCTAAAACTGCACAGTTTGTTGTGATAAGAGGAAGATAAACACCGAGTGCCTCATAAAGAGGTGGCATAAACTTCTTTAATACCATTTCAACAAACTGAACAAGAGCCGCAATTATAAGGATAAATGCGATAGTTTCCAGATACGCAAGTCCCAAAGGAACAAGAATAAAATAATATATCGGATAAGTAATGGCAGATGCTATCGTGATAACGAATGTAACTGCCGCACCCATACCTGCTGCCGTTTCAACTTTCTTTGATACACCGAGGAAAGGACAGATACCGAGAAACTGACTAAGTACAACATTACTTACCAACATTGATGAAATCATAATCACAAATAAATTCACTTAAATCAATCCTCCTTTTTCTGAGCTTCGGCTGCTTTTGCGGCCGCCTCTTTTGCTGCTTTAGCCTTTGCTGCTGCTTCCTTAGCTGCCTGAGCTTTCGCTGCCTTTGCTGCAACTCTCTCAGCTTCAACAAGACCTTTGTTTGCTGCACAGCTTGAACCTATACAGCTTGCACAGTTACCGCCACAGGCGATATTTGTATCATTTGTCTCAACATTTGTTGCAGAAGGCATCTTGAGTTTATTCTGCAATGCCGTAAGGAATGAGAGCACAAGGAATGCTCCGGGTGCAAGTACGAAGAATGTAATATGATAATCCTCAGGAATGAACTGATGATTAAATATAGCACCACTTCCCAAAATTTCACGGCAGATACCGATACATGTAAGACCAAATGTGAAACCAAGTCCCATACCAAGTCCGTCAAATATTGATGGAAGTACAGGATTTTTAGAAGCATAAGCCTCTGCTCTACCAAGAATGATACAGTTTACAACGATAAGCGGAATATAAACACCTAATGCTTTGTTGAGTGACTGCATATATCCCTGTAATAAAAGCTGTATTATCGTTACGAATGAAGCAACGATTACGATGAATGCCGGAATACGAACCTTATCCGGAATAACTTTTCTAAGTAATGATATAAATGCATTGGAAAGTATAAGAACTGCCGTTGTCGTAAGTCCCATGCCAAGTCCGTTTATGGCTGAAGATGTAACGGCAAGAGTAGGACACATACCAAGCATCATTACAAAAGTCGGATTTTCGGTAATAATACCGTTTTTTAATCTCTCTGTACAAGAACTCATGTCTTTACCCCCTTACTTTCCGGTCTGAGCTGCGACAAATTTCATAGCTACATTGACAGCTCTTGTCACGGCTTTACTTGTAATGGTAGCACCTGAAATAGCATTAACTGTGCCGTTGTCTGCACTTCCGCTGCCATCCTTTACAACTGATAATGTTTTGTCTGATTTCATTCCTACATACTGGCTGTTCCAAGTCTCTTTTGTCGAATTCTGACCAAGACCAGGTGTCTCATTGCTCGCATCAAGAATCTGGATGCCAGCAACCTCGCCCTCATTTGTGATACCAAGTGCAATAGTTACTGCTCCGCCGTAACCTTTTCCGCTTACTTTAAGAACATAACCTGTCTGTGAACCGTCTTTAGAAGCAGTTCTTGCCTCGATAAGTTCTTCGCTTGTATATGAGAATGTATCATCATCAATCTTACCTGCTGCAACATCCTTTTGGAATGATTCAACAGCTTTTGTAAGGGTGTCATCTGCTTTAAACTCTGCATCCTTATAAACAGCAGCATACGCTTCATTTGTAGCTTTCTCGTCTGCGGCTGCTATAGGTCCTTTTGTAATTGTATAAACTCCACCGAGCAAAACACCTGCTATAATTGTTATAACAAAAAGCATAATCGCATCATGCATAAGCGTTGATTTGTTTTCATTATTTGCCATCTTTAATTCCCTCCTTTCCAAACGGAACAGGAATAGTCACCTTTTCAATCAATGGAACTAACAGGTTACAGATAATGATGGCGTAAGAAACACCCTCTGCTGATGCTCCGAAAATACGGAATATTCCCGTAAGAACACCGAGAAGTACACCGAATACAATCTGTCCCTTTGGTGTGATAGGACTTGTAACATAGTCTGTTGCCATGAAAAATGCACCGAGCATAAGACCACCGCCACAGATTTCAGCAGCGAGATATGTAAGGTCAAATCCGCGTCCGCCAAATATAAGTGCAAATATTGCAAATATTCCGATATAGCATACCGGAATTCTCCATGTGATAACTTTCTTTATAAGAAGATAAGCTGCACCAATAAGAAGTGCAAGTGCTGAAGTCTCACCTATAGTTCCTCCGATAGTACCGAGGAACATCTTGAGAACACTTGTGGCAACCTGTGTCTTGCCGTCACCTGATGCAAGAAGATCGGCAACCGCTGTAGCCTTGTCTCCGTTTTTGATGATTGCAAGCGGTGTAGCTCCCGTAACACCATCATATGTAAATGAAGTCATCTTTCCGGCAAATGAAATCATAAGGAAACATCTTGCTCCGAGTGCCGGGTTCATAAAGTTCTGACCGAGTCCTCCGAAAAGCTGTTTTACGATGATTATCGCAAATACACTGCCGAGGATAGCCATCCATACCGGGAATGTTGATGACAGGTTGAGAGCCAAAAGCAATCCCGTAAGTGCCGCACTTCCGTCACTTACCGTAACCGGAAGCTTCATAGCCTTCTGCCAGATGTACTCAGTAAGTACAGCCGTAGCAACACAGGCTACAATAAGTATCGCTGCCTTTAAGCCGAAGTTAAATATACCAACGGCAGTAGCAGGCATAAGTGCGAGAAAAACATCCCACATGATACTCTTCGTAGAAGATTTGTCACGAACATGTGGCGATGATGAAATATTTAATAAATTACTCACCTTTTATCCCTCCTATTTCTTTCTTCTCTGAGCTGCCACATACTGACGAGCCTGCTTGAATGTCTGTGTAAGAGGACGCTTCGCCGGACATACATATGTGCAGCTTCCGCACTCATAACACTCCATGCCGTTCAGTTTTACAAATGTATCATAGTCATTGTGCATAGCAGCCTGTGCCATCTTCTGAGGTACAAGGTTGCCCGGACAGGCCTGAACACATCGTCCACATCTGATACAAGCTGTCGGCTCATTCTCTGCAACTTCATCTCTTGTAAGTGCCAAAATAGAAGAAGATGTCTTTGTAACAGGAACATTGAGATCAAACATTGCAAATCCCATCATAGGACCACCTGATATAATCTTTGCCGGTTCCTGCTTAAATCCTTCACCCTCTGCCACAAGGTCTGCATGATTGCATCCTATACGCACATTTACATTGATAGGTGTTTTAAATGCATCTCCCGTAAGTGTCATGACTCTCGTGATAAGAGGTGTCTGTTTACAGACAGCTCTGTAAATAGCGATAACAGTAGATATATTATCAACGATACATCCCGCATCAGCCGGAAGTTTTGCAGAATAAATCTTTCTGCCGGTGATAGCTGAGATAAGAGTACGCTCACCACCCTGTGGATACTTTGTCTTTAAAGGCATAACCTCTATACGGCTTTCTCCCTGGGCTGCCTGCTTCATCTTCTCGATGGCATCAGGCTTGTTATCCTCGATTCCGATAACTCCCTTTGCTTTGTCAAAAAGTTTGAGTATTACCTTAAGTCCTCCGATAATCTCCTCCGGACATTCAAGCATCTGTCTGTAGTCAGATGTAAGATAAGGCTCACACTCAGCACCGTTTACAAGAATATAATCAATCTTGTCAGGCTCTTTTGGTGTAAGTTTTACATTTGTCGGAAAACCTGCACCACCCATACCTACAATACCAGCTTCCTTTACAATGTTGCGAATTTCATCGTTTGACAGCTTGGTATAATCTCGATCTTCACCAAGCCCCTCAATACCGGTGTATTCTCCATCATTTTCAATAATCACGCAAGTTGCCTTAGAGCCGTTTAAGAGCATCCTCGGTTCAACTGCCTTTACAGTTCCAGAAACTGAGCTGCAGATATTTGCTGAAATAAATCCGCTAGCTTCACCAATTTTTTGTCCAACGAGCACTTTATCACCTTTTTCAACAACAGGTGTTGCCGGTGCACCGATATGCTGTGACATAGGAAAAACCATATCACCCTTAGGCATAACAGTCTTTATAGGCAGGTCTTTGGACAATTCCTTTCCCTCGTAAGGATGAACACCCCCACGAAATGTTGCTTCACTCATTCTGGTTCCCCTTTCTTTATAATTTTTTATATTTTTTGCCCTATATCACCAAATAATATATGTATGAAACATATGCATATTCAATGATTTTCATATGTACATTCACCCTATTGTTCCTTATGACAAAAAATATAATATCCCGACTTTTATTGTACCATTTTACCGAGAATTGTCAATCTGAATGGTGAAAAGCTAAGCATAATCGCCAAAAACAGCGTTTTGCTCCTAGTGCCCCCACTACTTTACGAGCATTTTCCTATACAATAAAAAAACTCCTATGTTTTACCATAAGAGTTTATAAAGCTGCTAACGGGATTTGAACCCGTGGCCTCCGCCTTACCAAGGCGACGCTCTACCTCCTGAGCCATAGCAGCAATCACAGGCAACATTATATATTATTTTGTATTGTATTTCAAGTATTTTTTCTCATATTTTAAATTTTCCGTAACAGTTCAACCATAAAAAATAATCAACAATACTTGAGCTTGCTCATTGTATTGTTGATTATCTTTTTATGGTAGAATAGCCTTTTATTTCTTAAATTCATAAACCTATAAACAATCTGTCAATTTTTGCAATGCTTCTGTTCTTAATTTTCTATGTATTCTTTCTTTATAAGTAATAATAGAATAATCTAAGCTGCTTATACCATAAACTGGAATTTGGTGTGTGCTTTATAAATTTTTTCCTATCCACTCAAGTTCGTTCATGGAATCCTTATTTTTTTCAAG
>ULVF01080822.1_pt1 | contig 36572 bp, 36 predicted proteins | sample 1959201 | NCBI WGS metagenome assembly ULVF01 (sample SAMEA4835779, study PRJEB28245) | human gut metagenome | biome: gut microbiome; material: fecal sample | place: Denmark | collected 2008 | reverse complement strand
TGAGCGCTATACTGTAATTAGAGTTGTGAAATATCATAACTCTAATAACAAAATCTAATACTATTAAAATAATAAATGGAGGTAAATATGAAAATCTTATTGCGATTTTATTTGCAAAACAATAAGCTGCCGATTGATTATCGACGAATTATGCTTTCGTTTTTTAAACGGTCACTGTCAGATATTGCCGAGGGAAAATATTATGAAAAATATTATTTTACACCGGAACGCAGAAATTTTACTTTTGCGGTGAATCTGCCTATGCCGAAGTTTTCTAAAACGGAAATTCAACTCGGGAAAAATCAACTAAACATTACTTTTTCAACAGCTGACTATAATACGGGATGTATTTTTATGTCTGCTTTTATAAAGCAAAAGGACAAGCCGATTCCCGCTCCGCTCGGCAACGAAATGAAACTTGTCAGTGTTAATCTTATGCCGGAAAAAAATGTTACTTCATCATCCGCTGTTGTGAAAATGCTTAGCCCTTTGTGTATCAGATTACATAAAGCCGAGAATAATTCGGATAAGTATATTTCGGTTGCTAATCCGGATTTTACGGAGATTGCAAAACAGGTAATTAAAGAGCAGCTTGTTGAAAGCGGTTTTGACGAGAAGTTAATTTCAAACTTTGAAATTAAACCGTTAAACGCAAAAAAAACAGTGGTTTATCACTACAAAAACTACATTGAATGCAGTTTAGGCAGTTTTAGTATTAATGCCGATAAATCGGTTATTAATTATCTGCTGAAAAGCGGTATAGGTTCACGAAAATCCGCAGGATTTGGCTTTGCCGAGCTTTTATCGGAGGGAGGTGAACCGAATTAATGAAAACAAAGATTGATTACTTTGATTATGACACTTTGCTGCAGCCTACCGATTGGAGGTTTGCAGCAGCCGTTGTCGGTTTATGTAAATATTTTGATTACTTTGGAATTGTTTACAAAGTCCTCTATGATGTTGAAGAAAAGCCCGATAATTATATCCACGGCTTTGACGGTATTATTTACAAAAGTGAAGATATAACAGAAGAAAAATATCTTGAGTTTGCAGAGAACTATTTTGAAAAATATATGACTCACATAAATATTTTAAACATTCTCGAAAGTCAAGAATTCAGTGAAGAACAAATTAAATTGGTAAACGACCTTGTTAAGAGTAAAACAGTTCTTAAAGGGCTATTTGACAAAATAAAATTTGATGGAACAAATAAAGATATTTTTATTTCAACCATTGAAGAAAACAGGGCGGAAATTATAAAGAATATCTTTAAAAACGGCAATAACCTTTATAAGAATTACTGCAATGAACGACTTATTTTTACCGAAGATAACAGCACTTGCAGACTTAGAGGCTACAATGTTGACAAAGACAGAAAAACAAGTAATCTCGGCTTTTGTTTTTCAAAGGAAAGTTTTGAGAGCAATGATATTTTAGAATTTGATTTTATACCGTTTGCTTTTTCAAATTCTGATATGAGAGAAACTTATTTTGTGAATAACAATTTTTCTGTTAAGTCTTTAACTCAAACAAACTATGCTTTTTCAAATCAACTTAGCAGTACAGAAAATAAAGACGACAAAAACAAACTAATGCTTGTTTTGCAAAACTCAAAGGATTATATAAGCTATGATGTTGAAATTATATCAAAATCACAGGATAAGGCTTATTACGAAACATTCTTTGTACGACTTGAAAGATTAAAAAAGTTAAGAGAATTATCGGGAAAATCATTAAACTTTGTCAAAAAAATCAATGATGATTATTGGTTTAATCTTGAGAAAGAAGTTTATATGCGTTGTCTTAACAATGTGTTGCTTGACGATGTAATTTTAATGATGCTTAAGTTTTATTTTGATGATAATGCCGTTAAAGGCTATATAAGAAGCAGAACTGATATGCTAATAGACATAAATGTATCTTGGAAAGGAAATGAAATTATGAATGAAATTAAGTCAGCAAAAAGTTGTGGATTTTTAACTTCCCAAAAACTAATTGAAATGAAAAGCAGTAATAAAATTAATTCATATAAGCAAAAAATAATCAGTGCTCTTTGCGCACATGATTACGACAGAGCAAAAGAGATTATACTTAGTTTGTCTGCTTATGTCGGAATGGAATTTTCATTTTTCTATACATTTCTTGAAAATGCGGAAGAAAATAAAGATCTTGCATTTGCTTTTGCAAGCGCATTAATTGAAGTAAGCTCAAAAAATAACTAATATAAAGGAGATTTTATTATGAAAAATAAAGCATTAACATTAACTGTAATCGCAAATATGACAAGCAACTACGGCGAAAGCCTCGGTAATATTTCAAGTGTACAAAAGGTATTCAGAGGCGGAAAAGAGTACGCTACAAGAAGTCGTGAGAGCCTTAAAAACGCTATCTGTGTTCAGTCGGGTTTTTATGATGATTTACAGACATCAATCGACGGAGCAATGCAAAAACTTGTTAATGAAGATGTAAATGCCGCAACATGCCGTGCGCTTGAGGGTGGATATATGTCAACAAAAGATGTTACATACATCCGTAACAGTTCTTTCTATCTTACAGACGCTGTTGCTACAGAGCCGTTTATTAATGATGCCCGTTTTCACAATAACCTTTACCTTGCAACCAATTATGCTATGGCACACGGTTTAAATGTTCAAAACAATGCAAAGGATTGCGGTCTTATGCCTTATCAGTATGAATATGACAAATCATCTAAAATTTACAGTCTTACAATTGACCTTGAAAAAATCGGTAAGGACGAAAACTTTGGTGCAGAGGCAGATAACGCCGAAAAGTGTGAAAGAGTAATTGCTCTTATTGACGCAGTAGAAAATCTTTCACTTGTCGTTAAGGGAAATCTTGATAACGCAGAGCCGATTTTTGTGGTAGGCGGTCTTTCACCACGCAAAACCCACATCTTTGAGAATGCGGTTTCTGTTTCAGGAAAAAAGCTTATTATTGAGCCTGTCAAGGAAAAACTTGCTCAAGGTTACAGTTGTGCACTTATGCGTAACGGCGAGCTTTCAAACGAGGACGAAATTGTAAGAGAACTTAATCCTGTAAGTATGACAGAATTTTTTGAAAATCTTAGAGGTCAGGTTAAAGAGTATTTTTCGGAGTAAGGCGGAATTAATATGAAAGCAATTAGACTTCATATAAAACAAAACAGTGCAAATTACAAAAAAGAAGAAACTGTACAAAACCGTATGACATTTCCTTTACCGCCGTATTCAACTGTTATCGGAGCACTTCATAAGGCTTGTGGTTATACATCTTATCATCCTATGCAAGTAAGCGTACAGGGAAAGTACGGTTCTCTAAAAACAAAAATGTATAAGGACGATTGTTTTCTTAACAGTCTTAATGATGACAGAAATTTGCTTGTAAAAATGAAAAATCCCGATATGCTTTCAAGTGCATATCAGGTTGTGGCTACTGCACAAAAGGCTCAAGGAAACAGCTTTGAAAAAGGCATTACGATTAATGTAATTAATGAAAAATTGCTTGAAGAATACCGCTTTTTAAAGCGTACAAAACGCAGAATCGACAAGCATAAAAAAATCATTAATAAAATGAAAACTCGGCTCAAAGAAATGAAAGCCGATGAAAATATTTCTGCCGAAGAAGTAAAAGAATTTGATAAGCGTATTAAGCATATAAAGGCTGTGTATGATGAGTACGAAAAGGTAAAGTATACTATTCCGTATTCCCATTTCAGAACGCTTGCAAAAGGCCCTAAGTATTATGAACTTCTCTGCGATATTGAACTTATCATTCATATAGTTGCAGATGAAAATACTATGAATGATATTATGGATAATATCGGAAATCTTACTGCAATCGGCAGAGGAGAGGACTTTGTAGAAGTGCTCGAGTGTGCTCAAACAGAGCTTACTGAGGTTGACGAAGATGTCGATTACGGAGAAGCTGATTTTGATGTTTATATGCCTGTAGAGTATCTCGAAATTAATAAAGACGATATGGATATAATTTCAAAAACGGAAGGCGGATACACAGGCGGTACAAAATATTTAATGCCAAAGGATTACAAAACAGTGCAGTTAAAGGGCGGTATGAGAAAACGAGTGTTTAATCGTGTACCTATTATTTTCTGTCAACTTAACTATATTGAAAACGGTTGTAAAGGTATAATGCTTGACAAAACCGAGAACGGTATATATTCAGTGTTTTTAGCTTGAGGTATTTATAATGAATATAGAAGATAAACTTGCAAAACCCGACAAAACAATAGGGCAACATTCAAATGAGCTTATAGAGCAGGCAAAACTGCTCTATAAGCTCGGCTATATAAAATCTGATGATTTATACTCTGATTTACTTGTTTCATGTTTAAAACATGATAACGGTAAGGCAAATTCTCAATTTCAAAAAAGAATTACTAAAGGCGGAAATTTTCAACCTGAACAAGAAATTCCACACAGTATACTTTCGACTTTTTTTATTGATAAATCAGAATGTATAAAACCTATAAGCGTATATTTTGCTGTGCTTTATCATCACTATAACAAAGACTCTCCTGTTACAGTGTTTAAAGAAAACCGTGAGCTTATAGAAAAATTCCTTGCTGAATTTGGCTTTGATACAAACTCTTACAATAAAATGAAGAGAAATATTAAGAAAATCAAAGCTTTATTTGAAATCGAACTTTCTGATGAAGAAAAACAATACGCTGTTTTATTAAAAGGTCTTTTACATAAATGTGATTACAGTGCAAGTGCAGGTCTTGACTGCGAAAAGGTCAACGATTTTTTGACTGATTCTTTAAACAATTGGAAAAATACCCGAAATATACATTACAATGAATTGCAAGAATTTTGCATTAAAAATACCGACAGCAATTTAATTGTAACCGCACCTACAGGTATGGGCAAAACCGAGGCGGGATTGCTTTGGTGTGGGGACAATAAATGTTTTTTCGTTTTGCCGTTAAAAACAGCTATCAATGCGATGTACGAAAGAATTAAAAAGCTTTGCGGAGATAATTCGCAAGAAGATTATAAGGAAAGAGTGGCACTTGTTCACTCCGATATAAAATCCTATTATTTGGAAGATTCAATAATTAGCGGGAAAAATTATGATTTTGCGTATGCACAATGCAGTAAACAGCTTGCACTTCCGATTACAATTTGTACGCCTGATCAGATATTTGACTTTGCATTGAAATATGCAGGTTATGAATACAAACTTGCGGTAGCGTCATATTCAAAGTTTATTATTGATGAGATACAGATGTATTCACCTGATGTTTTGGCTGCAATTATTTATGCAATTGAGATGATTCATACTTTGGGTGGTAAAGTGGCTGTAATTACCGCAACTTTGCCTCCGTTTGTAAGAAACGAGATTGAAAAAATACTCGGAACAGACGTAAAAACATCCGATTTTTCTGATAAAGGAAAGCTAAGGCATAATGTAAAAGTATATGAAAAAAACTTGCAGTCTGACGATATTATAAAAATATTTGATGATACAATATGCGATAAAGTAAAAAAATATCTTGTCGTTTGCAATTCGATTGATATTGCAAATAAGATGTACACCGAAATAAAAAATTCGGATATTAACGCAAGTGTAAATCTGTTTCATTCCAATTTTACAAAAAGTGACAGAAAAACTAAAGAAAATGCGATTTTGTCAGCCTCTGAAAAAACTAACGAAAGTATGAATATACCTGAAATATGGATTTCAACATCCGTAGTCGAAGCAAGTCTTGACATTGATTTTGATATTCTTATTACCGAGTTATCGGATTTATTTTCCCTGTTCCAACGCTTTGGCAGAGTAAACAGAAAGGGTAATAAAGACTTTTCATCTTCCAATTGTTTTGTATTTACTGAAATTCAAGGTAATGCACATCGTTTTGTTGACGATGATATTCATTCGTTGTCAAAACAGGCGATTTTAAGCGTTGACGGAATTATCTCTGAAGTTCTTAAAAAAGAACTTATAGATGAGTACCTTTCGGTTGAAAAAATCGAAAAATCAAAATATTATCAAGAATATCGTAAAATTTATAAATATTATAAAGTAAAGGTCGATTATTTCTCTCTTAAAAAAGATGGGATAAGAAGTATTGACAGAAGTGACGCTGTGCCGATTGATGTTTATAATCAAAATGAAAGTGCCATAGAAAAAGCTTTGGAAGTTTTAAAATCAGACACTTATTCAAGAGATGATAAACTTAAGGCAAACGAAGAAATACTTGGCTTCACGGTTTCCGTACCTAAATTCAGAATTGACGATTACGAAATAAAAAAATTAAAAATGCCATATACTGAATTACCTGTTATTAACAGCAGTTATGATTCCGAATGCGGCATCAGATTTGATAAGGAAAAGAAAACCAAAAAGCAAGATAAATCTGATGATAACGGAGAACCTGATAATTTTATATGAGGTATGATTATGGACGAAAATAATATTTCGGGTATGCATATTTATTATTACTATGTTTGTAAAAGAAAGCTGTGGTATTTTTCAAACGGTTTGGCAATGGAAAGTGAAAACGAAAATGTCAAAATCGGAAAACTTATAGATGAAACCACTTATAAGCAAAAGAAAAAACATATTATGATCGACAACACAATCAATATTGATTTTATTACCGAGCATAAACTTTTACATGAGGTAAAGAAAAGCAGAAAGATAGAGGAAGCGGGTATTGCTCAACTTAAATACTATCTTTATTATCTGAAAAAGCGTGGGGTAGAGGGAATAAAAGGCAGAATTGATTATCCTTTGCTAAAGCAAAGTCTTAATGTTGAACTTAGCGAAGAAGATGAAAGAGAGCTTGAAAGTGCGGCAGCTGATATAGTAAAAATTATATCGGCTGCTTTGCCGCCAAAATTTAAAAGTAAAAGAATTTGCAAATCATGTGCTTACTATGATTTGTGCTGTATTTGAGGTGATAAAATGCAGGAAAGTTATTACATATATTCGTCAGGCAATTTAACTCAAAAAGACAACACATTAAGATTTACTGCAATTGACGGAAATGTAAAAGATCTTCCGATAGAAAATATTAAAGAAATTTATATTATGAATGAAATAACTGTTACATCTAAATTGCTGAACTTATTTTCAAAATACGGAATACTTGTACATTTCTTCAATTACTATCAATTTTACATAGGAAGTTTTTGCCCAAAGGAAACAAAACTTGCAGGTCAGCTTTTGGTTAAGCAAGTGCTTGCTTACGGCGACTATTCAAACAGATTATCAATAGCAAGAGAATTTATAGTTGCTGCGTCTTATAATATTTACAGAAACTTAAGATACTACAACGGCAGAGGCAAGAATGTGTCAGAGCAAATGGCTGCTATTGAAAATTTGAGGAGAAAACTTGCAGATGTAGAAACCATAGAAGAGTTGATGGGAGTTGAAGGTAATATTCGTCAGGAATATTACAAAGCGTGGAATGTAATTATTGATCAGAATATTGAATTTGATAAAAGAGTTTATCATCCTGCCGACAATATGATTAACAGCCTTATTTCATATGTCAATTCTCTTGTATATACAAAAACTCTGGCGGAAATTTATAAAACCCAACTTAATCCTACAATAAGCTATCTTCATCAGCCGGGTACAAGGCGATATTCTCTTGCACTTGATGTTTCGGAAATTTTCAAACCGCTGATTGCGGATCGTCTGATCTTTTCTTTGCTTAATCGAAAACAAATAACAGAAAGCAGTTTTGTAGAAGGACTTAACGGTTTGCAGCTTACCGAAAGGGCGTCACGAATAATTACATCTGAATTTGACGAAAAATTAAAGACAACTATTTTTCACAAAGAACTTAATAAAAATGTATCTTATCAATTCTTAATCAGACTTGAACTTTATAAACTGATAAAGCACATTATAGGAGAAAAAGAATATAAAGGCTTTGAAATGTGGTGGTAAATATTGTATGTAATTCTTGTATATGATATAATATGTGATGAAAAAGGCAGAAAAATACTTCCAAAGGTATTTAAGATTTGCAAAAAATATCTTGTACATATTCAAAACTCTGTTTTTGAAGGAAACTTAAGTAAAGCAAACTCACTTGCTTTGCAAAAAGAACTTGATGTTTATATCAGAAAAGACAAGGATTCGGTAATAATGTTTCATACCCGTGAAGAACGGTGGATGAATAAAGATTTTCTTGGAAAAACGGATGATAAAACATCAAATTTTTTGTAACGCTTTTATTGTCGACCTGACATAGCACAAAACCCACGGCAGGTTGACAGAACCTAAAAATCAAGTAATCATCGGTATAGTTGCTTTTGATATATTGAAATGACAGTAATATTTGATAAATATTTGGTATATCGACAAAACAGCACAGAAAAATGCCGATGATTACTTATCATTTTATCCCACGGCTATAAATCTATCCATATTGGATTTTAAATAAACAAACATCAATAAGTCCAAACGGGCTAAATACTATAAATCTATCCATATTGGATTTTAAATACCCACTCGCATTGCACGATATTGTTGTGCAATACTCTATAAATCTATCCATATTGGATTTTAAATCTACATACGATTTGCAGGCAGAAAGAAAAGTTTGAGGCTATAAATCTATCCATATTGGATTTTAAATTTAAGCAAGTCCTTGTTTTTGAGTTTCTCACTCCTCTATAAATCTATCCATATTGGATTTTAAATTTACAACCTGCATTTGAGAATATTGAAATTTGTTGTCTATAAATCTATCCATATTGGATTTTAAATTAATTCTGCTTGATTTCAGAAACGAGCTCACTTGGCTATAAATCTATCCATATTGGATTTTAAATCGATCGTGACGATGTGTGTTGTGACATTCTCCAGCTATAAATCTATCCATATTGGATTTTAAATGAACATATTTAATCGTTAAAATCAAATCTTGTCCGTCTATAAATCTATCCATATTGGATTTTAAATTTTAACAAAGATTGCACCGGCACATCCATAATTCTCTATAAATCTATCCATATTGGATTTTAAATACATTCTACGCAGCCGCCTACTCTACAAGTCTTTACTATAAATCTATCCATATTGGATTTTAAATCAACCTCGCTGTCTGCGTGTGAAAAGTTTTCGTGTACTATAAATCTATCCATATTGGATTTTAAATGCGAACGAGCAGACATCTATTAACTCATCGTGGCTCCTATAAATCTATCCATATTGGATTTTAAATGAAAGATGCGAACATTGTGATTATTGCAAAGCAACCTATAAATCTATCCATATTGGATTTTAAATTACTGATGTTGCAAGCATTAATGCAACTGTTTTTCCTATAAATCTATCCATATTGGATTTTAAATGTTATTTCAACACTTTTTCCACTGATTTCCTGCTCGCTATAAATCTATCCATATTGGATTTTAAATCCGCATAAGCGGAGGCAGGGCAATTTTCAAATGCTTCTATAAATCTATCCATATTGGATTTTAAATTTGCGAACAATTGAAAATTGGGAGGGCGGTAAGAGCCTATAAATCTATCCATATTGGATTTTAAATATTTGGTACTCGAGGGGCTAAATTTATTTACGCTATCTATAAATCTATCCATATTGGATTTTAAATTGGGTTGACGGCTATGGCATTGAAGATGATATCAACCTATAAATCTATCCATATTGGATTTTAAATTAGTCATTCTCCTTTATTTACTCATTTATTTAGATCTATAAATCTATCCATATTGGATTTTAAATTATAACGGATTACCAATTGCTGATACTCTGCAATAACTATAAATCTATCCATATTGGATTTTAAATCTATTGTTGATGTTATCAAAATTCTGCAACGATAAGCTATAAATCTATCCATATTGGATTTTAAATTAAAAACGGTCTTACCCCTAAGTCAATCAAGGTGTCTCTATAAATCTATCCATATTGGATTTTAAATAGCTCACCGTCAAGAACTAACGGTGTATTTGCCGAACTATAAATCTATCCATATTGGATTTTAAATGACTAAGCCTGACTTTTACCGTTCGCAGATGCAGACTATAAATCTATCCATATTGGATTTTAAATACCTCAAGGACACCGTAGATCAGATGCTTGTAAGCCTATAAATCTATCCATATTGGATTTTAAATCTTTTCGATATATTTTGTACTTATCTGTTCGAGGACTATAAATCTATCCATATTGGATTTTAAATAAAGTTTATATATTTTTAAAAACTTGCGCGTCAATACTATAAATCTATCCATATTGGATTTTAAATGCTTATGCTGTTCACTTACTGTTATTTCTGAAATTCTATAAATCTATCCATATTGGATTTTAAATTACAGTTGTTATTATATAATATAATGATGAATTTGTCTATAAATCTATCCATATTGGATTTTAAATGTGTGTAGATATTAACATCTAACTCGCATGTATGACCTATAAATCTATCCATATTGGATTTTAAATTCTTTAATGCAGATTTGTAAGTTTTCAAGCTTACTCCTATAAATCTATCCATATTGGATTTTAAATAGGGACTAAAAACTTTTTAATTTTGCTTTTGAGTTGCTATAAATCTATCCATATTGGATTTTAAATAGATATTTTTATATTGTCAAGAACAGAGAACAAAACTATAAATCTATCCATATTGGATTTTAAATACGATTTGGAAAGTATCACAAGCGGACAGTGGAATCTATAAATCTATCCATATTGGATTTTAAACTCATCTCTGTAATGTTGAAGTTTGTCATAGTAATCCTATAAATCTATCCATATTGGATTTTAAACATACACTCCGATTTTTAAATTTGCGTTTTTTGCATTCTATAAATCTATCCATATTGGATTTTAAACAAGGTAACCAATCTCCATTGAGCAAATGCACTCTGCTATAAATCTATCCATATTGGATTTTAAACTTATGTGCCGATGACCTCAACGCTTAAAGGTGGTGACTATAAATCTATCCATATTGGATTTTAAACAAGCAACTTAATACTACAAATATCGTTGTGTCAAACGCTATAAATCTATCCATATTGGATTTTAAACAACTCTGCTGGAACAACTACTCAACCCAGTTCAGCTATAAATCTATCCATATTGGATTTTAAACTCTTGATCGTGCTTAGAAAGAATTTTTGATAAATCACTATAAATCTATCCATATTGGATTTTAAATACCATTGATTCTCATGACTTCAACAGCAGGACGAACTATAAATCTATCCATATTGGATTTTAAATGTTAAGGCGGATAATCATATCAAATGGACCGAAAGCTATAAATCTATCCATATTGGATTTTAAATCATTTTACAAAATCAGATAGCTTAGTTTTGAACGACTATAAATCTATCCATATTGGATTTTAAATGACAAAGCGTCACCGCCCGCTTTACCGGCTGAACTCTATAAATCTATCCATATTGGATTTTAAACTTAAATAATTAAGAAAGGAGCTTTAAATGAAAGCACTATAAATCTATCCAAGCCGGATTTTAAACGCAACAGTATCCGTTGTAACTGAATCCATCAAAGTAACTTTACCTAATCTACAGCAATTAAACCCGAGTATTTTATATTCTATATGTAAAATATATTTTCTTATTGGAATAATAGAGGGGGAAAGTTTTGTTATAATTAAAGAAATATATTTGAACGGAGGTATTTTCAATATGTTAAGTGATATTGAAATCGCTCAGGCTGCGACCTTACTCCCGATTAAAGAGGTTGCCGCACAGATCGGAATTAAAGAGGATGAGCTGGAGTTTTATGGCAAGTATAAGGCTAAACTTTCAGACGAACTTGCCAATCGTTTGGAAAATGAGCCGGACGGAAAACTTGTTCTTGTTACAGCTATCAATCCAACCCCCGCAGGTGAGGGTAAAACAACTACTTCTGCAGGTCTTGGTCAGGCTATGGCTAAGATTGGTAAAAAGGCTGTAATCGCTCTAAGAGAGCCTTCACTCGGTCCTGTATTTGGTATTAAGGGCGGCGCTGCAGGCGGCGGTTATTCTCAGGTACTTCCTATGGAAGATATTAATCTTCACTTTACAGGCGATATGCACGCTATTACTTCTGCAAACAATCTTTGCTGTGCAATGCTTGACAATCATATTCAGCAGGGTAATGTTCTCGGGATTGATCCTCGCCAGATTCTTATTAAGAGATGTCTTGATATGAACGACAGAGCTTTGAGAAATATTGTTGTCGGTCTTGGCGGCAGAGTGAACGGTATTCCTCGTGAGGACCACTTTATAATTACTGTTGCATCTGAAGTTATGGCTATCCTTTGCCTTGCTGACGATATTTCTGATTTAAAGAAAAGACTTGGTAATATTCTTATTGCTTATACATATGCAGGCGAGCCTGTTTTTGCAAAGGATATTAAGGCTGACGGTGCTATGACAGCTCTTCTTAAAGACGCTATCAAACCTAACCTTGTTCAGACACTCGAGGGTACCCCTGCTATTATGCACGGCGGTCCTTTTGCCAATATTGCTCACGGCTGTAACAGCATTCGTGCTACAAAGCTTGCGTTAAAACTTGCCGATTACTGTATTACAGAGGCAGGCTTCGGTTCAGATCTCGGTGCAGAGAAATTCTTTGACATCAAGTGCAGATATGCAGGCTTTAAGCCGTCTGCCGTAGTTATTGTTGCTACTTGCCGTGCGTTAAAGTACAACGGCGGTGTGCCTAAGGCAGAGGTTTCTGCAGAGAATCTTGAGGCTCTTAAAAATGGTATTGAAAACCTTGGCGTTCACATTGATAACATGAGAAAGTACAATGTTCCCGTTGTAGTTGCTATCAACCAGTTCGGTACAGATACAGCAGAGGAACTTGAGTTTATCGAGAGTTACTGTAAATCTAAAGGCGCAGACTTTGCTCTCTCAAATGTATTCTCAAAGGGCGGAGAAGGCGGTACAGAACTTGCCAAAAAGGTAGTAGAGGCTTGCGAAAAGCCGTCTGATTTTGCTCCTATTTATTCAGATGACCTTACAATCAAAGAAAAGGTTGACAAAATTGCAAAAACAATTTACGGCGCTTCAAGAGTAAACTATACAAAGGCTGCCGAAAAGGCATTGAAACAGATTCAGGCTCTCGGCGGTGAAAAACTTCCTGTTTGTATTGCAAAAACACAATATTCGCTTTCTGATGACCCAACACTTCTCGGTGCTCCAAAGGATTTTGAAATCACAGTAAAGAATCTTACACTTTCAAACGGTGCAGGATTTGTAGTTGTATATACAGGTGATATTATGACAATGCCGGGTCTTCCGAAAGTTCCGTCGGCAGAGAAAATTGATGTTACCGAGGAAGGAAAAATTAACGGTTTATTCTGATGATTACTGTAAATACTCATAATGCCCGTGAAACAGAGGCACTCGGCGCAAAAATTGCCGAAAAGTTGTGCGGCACGGAAGTAATCGCTCTTTTTGGCGGTCTTGGTATGGGCAAGACTGCCTTTACAAGAGGACTTGCCGGTGCGCTTGGTGCAGGAGAAAATGTTTCAAGCCCTACATTCGCTCTTGTCAATGAATATTCGGGTAAGTATAATATTTTTCATTTTGATATGTACCGTGTAAATACATGGGATGATTTGTATTCCACAGGATTTTTTGATTATATTGATAACGGTATAATCATTATTGAGTGGAGTGAGAATATTGAAGAGGCTTTGCCTGCCGATTGTATTAAAATCAGAATCAGTAAGGGCGAAAATGATGATGACAGAATTTTTGAAATTGAAGGTGTTGATCTGCAATGAAAATTCTTGCAATAGATACAAGCGCCACAGCTGCGTCAACCGCAATTTGTGACGAAAACAAAATAATAGGTGAGTTCTTTATAAATACAAAACTTACTCACAGCAGAACACTTATGCCTATGGTTGAAAGTCTGCTTGCAAACACAAACCTAACGACAACAGATATTACCGCCGTTGCGGTAAACTGCGGTCCGGGTTCGTTTACGGGTGTAAGAATCGGTGTTGCAGCGGCTAAAGGACTTGCTTTTGCCGATGATTTGCCTTGCATAGAGGTATCGACGCTTGAAAGCCTTGCGTATAATTTGCAATCTGCAAATGGGATAATCTGTTCTGTTATGGACGCTCGCTGTTCGCAGGTTTATAATGCGCTTTTTAAATGTGACGGCGTAAAGCCCGAAAGACTTTGCAAAGACAGAGCTTTGTCTGTTGCCGAGCTTTCAGAAGAACTTAAGAGTTATGACGAAAGAATTATACTTGTGGGTGACGGTGCGGAACTTTGTTATAATGCTATGAAAGAATTATTACCAAATGTTGAACTCGCACCAATCAGTATAAGATTTCAAAGAGCGTCATCAACAGCAGAAATTGCTGTACAAAAATTTAATGATGGAGAAGTGCTTTCGGCTGCGGAACTTATGCCGATGTATTTAAGACTGCCGCAGGCTGAAAGAGAACTTAAAAAGAAAATGGAGGAAAAGAAATGTTAGCACTTGGATGTGACCACGGCGGATATAACCTTATCTGCGCAATTAAAAAATATCTTGACGAAAAGGGTATTGAATATAAAGATTTTGGTACTTACAGCACAGACAGCGTTGATTATCCTGTTTACGGCTATAAAGTTGCAAAAGCAGTAGCAAGCGGCGAATGTGAGCTTGGTATTCTTTGCTGCGGTACAGGTATCGGTATTTCAATGGCAGCAAACAAAGTTAAGGGTATTCGTGCGGCTGTTGTAAGCAATGAGTTTTGCGCTGAAATGACACGCAGACACAACCACGCAAATATTCTTTGTATGGGCGGCAGAGTTACAAGCGAAGAAGATGCTGTTAAGTTTACAGAAATTTTCCTCAATACTCCCGAAGAGGGCGACAGACACTTAAAGCGTCTTGCTATGATTGATGAGATTGAGGCAGGTACTTTCAAGGTTGACTGATTTCGGGAGATTTTTATGTCCGACGAAGAATTAGAGGTGTTGAACGACATAAAATATATTTTTTATGTCTGTTATGCTTGAAAATAAACTTGATGATGTGAACGCAAAAATTGATAAAACCAATATGCTGTAAAACGAACTAAAACGAACTAAAGGGTTATGGTTTTGAAAACTCTTTTGTTTAAGTCGCCAAACAGCAGGCTGTTTGGTTATCGTCAGATTACATAAACGGAAAGTATTTGTGGGCTTTGCCCACACCCACAACCTTTGAAAAGGTTGACCAAACTTTTATAATTTTTGTGATACACCGGAATTTCTTGACAAAACACTGCATAAAACCGTCTAAATCTTAAAACCAAAACAAAGAGCTCTCTTTACGCAAATAAAGAGAGCTTTAATGTTATGATAAATATAAAGTTTTAGCCGCAGAGCTTATTCGAGTTCAAGAGCCTCTTCAATAGCGTAAGAAAGCTGATCGGGGCAAGATGTACCTCTGCCACGGCAGTCAATGCCTTTTAATCTCTTTACAGCCTCTTCTGCGTCCATACCTTTTACAAGAGCGCAAATGCCTTGAGTGTTGCCTGCGCAACCGCCGATAAATTCGCAGGATTCTATAATTCCGTCATTTATCTCAAGATTAATCTGTCTTGAACAAACACCTCTTGGAATGTATGTATATTTCATAATATTACCTCCTTAAAACATTTCAACTGTATTTTAACATATTTCTTTAAAAAAATCTATAAAATTTAAAAATATGTGTCGATTTTTAAATTTAGTGTGATATAATAATGTGTACGATAAAGTTTGATTATAATATTTATTTTGGGTCAGAGGTATATGAAATGTCTATGAAAATTAATCTTGGTGCTTGGAATTCAATATTTGCTGTGCCTTCGTCGGTTGTAGACGAGGGACTTAAGTTTTCGGACGGCGTTAAACTTAAGGTGTTGTTATATCTTTTGCGGCACAGTGGGGAAGATGTGAACGAAAGCGACATCAGTAAGGCGACAGGCGTAAATGAAACCGATATTCCGGAGGCAGTTGAATACTGGGTTATGAAAGGTATCTTTTGCCAAAATAACGGTGCTTTTGAGCCTGCACAGGCAGAACAGCAAACGACTGAACAGCCTGCGGTAAAACAAGTCGAAAGCAATAATACTGCCGCTGCGATTGAAAAGGAAGAGCCTACAGTTCCGCATATGTTTGTAAGACCGCAGCGCCCCGATTATGTTTATGTGGCACAACAGCTTGCGGTTGACGAAGAATTTAAAATGCTTGTAAACGAGGCACAGACAGCCCTCGGCAAGCCTTTATCAAACTCCGATGCATCGTCGTTACTGTTACTTAAAAATACCTGCGGTTTGCCTGTAGAGGTAATTATAATGCTTATTCAGTATTGTATAAGCATCGGAAAATCTAACATAAGAGCCATTGAAACAATAGGTTTGAGATGGTCGGATGCGGGAGTTTTCTCGATTGAGGAAGCCGAAAATAAAATAAAACAAGCACATCGTGCAAGCCAGAGTTTTACGGTTGTAGCATCTGCGTTCGGTTTAAAAAATACGGGTTCCCCTACTAAAAAGCAGCTTGAATACGCCGATTTGTGGGTAAACGAGTGGAAATTTTCTCCCGAAATGCTAAGAGAGGCTTACGAAAGATGTGTTGACAGTAAGGGCAGCTGCGATTTCAGATACATAAACGGAATTTTAAAGCGCTGGAATTCAAGCGGAATTTACAATGTTGACGATTTAAACAAATTTGACAGCAGACCCGATAAGTATAAGCATAAAGGCGGAAACAGGAATGACGCCAACACATCATATAATATAAATGATTTGCAGAGATTAGATACAATAGACAGTATTTAGTGTGGTGATATAAATGGGATACAGTAAAGAAATTTACAGAGCGACAAAAGCAAAAATGGAAGAAAGGCGCACCAAAGCCGAGAGAAGAGCGGAGCAGGTTCGTGAAGAGGTTTACAGAAGAGTTCCGAGAATAGAGGAGCTAGAAAAAGAAATATCTTCATGCGGTATACTTGCGGTTCGTGCGGTTTTAAACGGCGGAGATGTAAAGTCTGCCACGCAGGATTTGCGTGCCAAAAGTCTTTCTATGCAAAATGAAGTCAAAAAGCTGCTTAAAGAAAACGGCTATGAAGAAAATTGCTTTGAACCGCATTACAACTGTAAATACTGCAAAGATACGGGATATATAGAAAAAGACGGAAGAACAGTGTATTGCCCTTGTTTTAAAAGACTGCTTGTAGCAACTGCGTGCGAGGAGCTTAACCGTACTGCGCCTTTAAGACTTTCCACTTTTGAGAGTTTTGACCTTAATATGTACAGTCATGAGGTTGATAAGGCGAGCGGAGTATCACCTTTTGATAAGATGCAAAAAATTTATAATTATTGCGTGCAGTATGCAAGGACTTTTACGCCTGAGTCAAAGAGTATACTTATGAGAGGCGGCACAGGTCTTGGCAAAACCCACCTTTCGCTCGCTATTGCCAATGAGGTTACAAGGCGTGGTTTCGGTGTAATCTATGTGTCTGCACCTATGCTTATGTCAACGCTTAGCAATATGCATTTTTCCAAAGAGTCTAACGATTACGAATATTTTGAAATGCTCACAAAGTGCGATTTACTAATTATTGATGATTTAGGCACAGAGTTTTCAAATTCTTTTTCAAATACGCAGTTTTATAATTTGTGTAATTCAAGAATGCTTTTGAGAAAGCCTTTGATAATAAACACAAACCTTTCAATAACAGAACTTGAAAAAACTTATACTTCAAGATTTATTTCAAGAATATACGGAGAGGGTGTAAGGCTCAATTTTGTCGGCGACGATATAAGACTCAAAAAAAGTTTTAGCTAAAATTCCGTATTTTTTGTATTTTTCAAATTTTAGAAAAAATTGAAAAAAGATGTTGACAAAACACACGTTCTGCTATATAATAGCTATTGTTGATTGCGTGAAAGTAAGCAACAAGTCAATGCTAAATGAAAGTTAAAAACTTCTAAAAAGTTTTAAAAAATTTCAAAAAAGTGTTGACAAAACGCACTTCATAATATATAATATATATCGTTGATTGCACGGCTTGCAGCAATGAGCAATAAACATTGAGGAATGGTGTAACGGTAGCACGACAGACTCTGACTCTGTTTGTTGGGGTTCGAATCCCTATTCCTCAGCCATTAAAAGCCCCGAGTAATCGGGGCTGTTTTTATCGAGGTGTAGCGCAGTTTGGTAGCGCACATCGTTCGGGACGATGGGGTCGCAAGTTCGAATCTTGTCACCTCGACCATCTGAATACGCCGGGTCACACTGATTCGGCGTAATTTTTTTATAAGACATTTTTGGAGGTTAATTATGAAAAAGGTAGTTTCTTTGGTAACAATATTTGTACTTTGTCTTACTGCGCTTGCAGGTTGTTCAGGCAGCAAAGAGGTTGATTTAAAAACAGTTCTTTCTGACATCAACTCTAAGTATTCATTGGACTTAAAAGAGCTTACAGATTCTAATGATCTTAAAAAATATTACAGCATCGACACAGAAGATGTTAAGCAGTTTGCGGCAGAAATCAATTCAGACAGCAATTCAAGAGTTGAAATCGTACTCGTTGAGGCTGTTGATGCTGACGCTGCATCAAGAGTAAACGATGCGCTTTCTAAGACATACACTTCAATCGTTACACAGTATTCAGGCTACAATGCCAAAAAACTTCCTATGGTTGAGGCTTGCAAGGTTACACAGGACGGCAACTATGTTACAATGATTGTTGCTGACCAGGGTCCTGAAATTCTTGAAACATTCTACGGCTACATAAAATAAAATCGTCAGATTATACGGGCGGACGCAGTTCGCCCGTTTTCTGTGTTATTAAACTTTTAACGGGAATATTGCTATGGTACAATCAGAATTAAAAAAACAGTTTTCACATATGAATAATATGCAGCGGCAGGCTGTATTTTGCACAGAAGGCCCTTTGCTTATACTTGCGGGTGCAGGCTCGGGCAAAACAACCGTTCTTGTAAACAGAATTGCGTATATTTTGAAGTCGGAACTTTGCAAACCGTGGCAGATACTTGCAATTACCTTTACAAATAAGGCGGCAGGGGAGCTTAAAGAGAGAATCTGCAACGCTGTTCCGGAAGGCGGTTCGGATATTTGGGCGGCTACATTTCACTCTACCTGTGCAAGAATTTTAAGAAGATACGGCGACAGAATCGGTTTTACAAGTCATTTTACCGTTTACGGTACTGACGATCAGAAAAAACTTGTAAAAGATATTTTAAAACAGCTTAATTATGACGAAAAAATGTTGCCGGTAAAAAGAGTGCTCAACGAAATTTCAAAAGCCAAGGATGAAATGCTTACTCCGCAGGAAATGCTCAAAAGAGCAGGTTACGATAACCTCAAGCAGTCCGTGGCAAAAGTATATGAAATTTACCAGTCGAGACTAAAAACCGCAGACGCAATGGACTTTGACGATATGCTCTGCAAGACTGTTGAGCTTTTTCAAAATTGTCCCGATATACTCGAATTTTATCAAAATCAGTTTAAATACATAATGGTTGATGAGTATCAGGATACAAACAAGGTGCAATATAAATTTGTAAGTATGCTCGCCGCAAAATACGGCAACATCTGCGTTGTAGGTGATGACGACCAGAGTATTTACAAATTCAGGGGTGCTACAATTGAAAATATCCTTTCTTTTGAAAACACCTTTAAAGGCGCTAAGATGATAAGACTTGAGCAGAATTACCGCAGTACACAGAATATCCTTAATGCGGCAAACGGTGTTATTTCTAACAACACAATGCGTAAGGGCAAAACGTTGTGGACTGAAAATGCCGTTGGCGATAAAATTGAGGTGCATACTTCCGATTCCGAGCGTGACGAAGCTCAATTTATTGCAAAAACTATACTTGACGGTGTAGCAGACGGCAGAAAATTCTCTGATTTTGCAATTCTTTACAGAATGAATGCACAGTCAAACTCAATTGAGCAGGCTTTGTCAAGAAGCGGTATTCCGCACCGTGTAATCGGCGGCAGACGATTCTATGACAGAGAAGAAATCAGAGATATGGTTGCATATCTTCAGGTTATTAATAATCCGCACGACGATGTCAGACTGGGCAGAATTATTAATGTGCCAAAGCGTGGTATTGGCGCAACTACACTTGAAAAAGCCTCTGAAATTGCTGCGGGACTCGGCGAAAGCATATATTCCGTAATTAAAGATGCAGATGTATATCCACAGCTTTCAAGAGCCGCAACAAAGTTAAAGAGTTTTGTTGCGCTTATTGACGGTCTTATGGAGGCTGAACAAAGCGGAGATTATTCTCTTGCAGAATTATACAATCTCATTCTCGAACATACAGATTACGAAAAATATTTAAAAACAGAGAAAGACAACCCCGATGTAAGAATTGAGAACATCGAAGAGCTTTCTTCAAATATTATCAAATTTGAAGAGGATTACGCAGAAGAAGCGTCACTTTCAAACTTCCTTGAGGAAATTTCATTGCAGACAGATATTGATAACTATGATGCAGAAGCGGATTCGTCGGTAATGATGACATTGCACAGCGCAAAAGGACTTGAATTTCCCGTAGTTTTCATTGCAGGTCTTGAAGAAGGTGTGTTCCCGTCAATTGCCACAATGATGAATCCCGATGAACTTAACGAGGAACGCAGACTTGCTTATGTAGGTATTACAAGAGCAAAAGAAAAGCTCTACATTACCAAGGCAAAGTCTAGAATGTTGATGGGTCATACAAGCTATAACAAAGTATCACGCTTTGTAAATGAAATCCCGCCCGAATTACTTAATTATACAGGCGAGAAAAAGACTTTTGCGTCAACAAACGGTTTTTCCGCATCCTCAAGTCATATCAGTATCGGTGCCGGTTCAAAATTCACACCTAACAAAAGTTTTAATACATTTACTAAACCTGCCGTTAAATCGGGTACTGTTTACAAAAAAGGAGATTGCGTATTCCATAAGGTATTTGGCAAAGGTATGATTATGAAAACCGAAAAAATGGGCAACGACACAATGCTTGAAGTTGCTTTTGATAAGGCAGGCACAAAAACTCTTATGGCTAATTTCAGTAAAATGGAAAAAATCTGATGAGGTGATTTTTTGAAGGCTTTAGCAAAATCATTAATGTGCGTAGCTATGGCGGCGTGTTCCGCAGTTGCATTTACAGGCTGTGACAATGATTCGGAATCTTCGGCTACAACAGCACCGCAGACTACAAATTCTACAGGTGCATCGACGCATGGACTTACCGCTGCGCCTGCAACTGCTGATGAAGTACCTACTAATCCTGCATATAATTTTACAAAATTAAAACAAGATGCCGACAGCATAACAGCTAAGTTCGATAATACACTTGTTGCAAGTAAATTCAGAGGAACTGTATATTATAAACTCGGAAATGATTTTGAATATATAGGCAATAACGGCTATGCCGACAAGGGTTCGCATACATATAATTCACTCAATACAAATTACTACATAGGTTCGCTTACAAAGCAGTTTACCGCTGCGGCTGTTATGATTTTACAGGAGCAGGATAAGCTGAGCACAGATGATACGCTTGACAAGTATTATCCAGATTATAAGTACGGTTCAGATATAACTATCCGTAATTTGCTTACAATGACAACAGGCTTGCCGGATTATCTTGGCAAATCTGACGAAAGCGTGCGTTCAAATGCTCCGCAGTATGATATTTCAGAGAAAAATTCCGCTAAAGATAATCATTCTGTTATTTTAAAATGGATATTGTCACAAGAAATTGATAATGATGAAGAAAATTACAGCTATTCAAATTCCGATTATTTTATTCTCGGTGATATAATCGAAAAGGTAAGCGGAAAAAGCTATGAGGAATTTTTGAAAGAAAATATTTTTGAGCCGCTCGAAATGACTTCGACAACCTTTGAGAGCACAGACCAACTTGCTACAGGTTATCAGGATATTTTTGACGATGAGTGGAATATTTATCCGGGTGTTGCGTATTCTTCTACGGGTCTTATTTCCAATTTGAGTGATTTGCTTAAATGGACAGACGCTATTACGGGAAGTGAATTGTTGTCTGCAAAATCCAAAGAAGAAATGTTCACTCCTTATAAATCAAGTTTTGCGTACGGTTTGTATGTTGACGATTGCGGTAATTATTATTGTGACGCAGCATTCTACAGATTTAATGCAAGAATTGTATTTGCGCAGGACCAGAGCAAAGTATTCATCGCTTTTTCAAATTATACGCAGTCAAATCCGAAAGCTGTAAACAAAAACCTTGATGAAATTTTAAAGCCTTATTTAAAATAAATCAACTCAATATTCACAATTAAGTATAACCTTCATAAAATGTATTGTTACAGAGCGTAAGCCTGTTAATACATTTTATGGGGGTTAATTTTTATGCCAGATGTATCATACGGCACAGTACCACGGCAGTCGGGCAACGAACCGCTTACCGAAAACAAATGCACAGACGCTGTCTGCATAAACGCAAGCCGTATTTATGACAGCTGCGGCTCAAAGGATTGCCTTAGCAATCTTGCGGTTTATTTTACACCTTGCAGTCAAACTGTTATCAATAACGCATCATCTGTAAAAATCTGCAAGGCAAGCGTTATAAACGCCGATGTAAGCGTTGAATCAATCGCTTTTCATCGTGGCTGTTATGCGGTTGATGTTACATTCTATTTTGATATTTCTCTTGAGGCATATACCTGCGGTTCAACAATTCCGTCACGGGTAAACGGACTTGCAATTTACGGTAAAAGGTCGGTTCTTTACGGCAGTGAATCAAATTCAAAGAGTTTTTCGAGCGACAGTTGTATAGTTTGCTCTCAACCTGTTACATCATGCGGTTGCACGGAGTTTTTACCAAATGCAACAGTACAAATTTCCGAACCTATGGCTCTTTCGGCACGACTTATAAAAGGAAGTGTTCCGCAGCTTCCTTGTGCTCCTATACCTGAATGTGTAATAACATACTTTGGTGACGATTTTGCTGTGACCGGAGATGCGAGCGTAAGTGCCACTATCGGTATTTTTACAATTACACAGCTTGAGAGAAATGTACAGATTATGATTCCGTCATATGATTTTTGTATTCCTCGCAAGGAATGTAAGCCTGAAAGCGACGACCCGTGCGAAGTATTCAGCAGGGTAGATTTTCCTAACGAATCATTCTTCCCACCGAATGCAAGACCTGAAGAAAGAGAAAAATGTAATTTTGAGTGTGGCTGTAACGGCTGACAAAGAAAAAGGCAGGCAGTTTTTACTGTCTGTCTTTTAGCTTGTTTCATTAAAGTTAAAGTGAATTATGTTTTGATTTGAAGTTTGTATTAATAATTTTCTAATCTGAAAATCGCCCTAAAGAATCATAACGAAAATTTTTGTTTGAAAAGTATTTCGACTAATTCCGCTGTTTTTTCATAACCGAAGTCATTTGATTTTATAGTCAGATTGTAATTTTTTGCATTGCCCCAATCTGTATTCGTAAAGTATTTGCAGTGCGCAGAGCGTTCTCGGTTTACTTTTCTTACTTGCTTGGCGGCATTTTCATGTGAAAGGTGATCTCTTTCTTTTACTTTTTCAATTTCACTTTCTTCATCTGCGGTTATAAATACATTGTAAATATGTTTTTTGTTTCTTAAAATATAGTTTGCAAGTCTGCCGACAATTACACAGTTTTCGGTTTTGGCAAGGTGCTTAATAACCGATTCTTCTTTTTTGAACAAGCTGTTGATATTAGGAACAGTATCACCGTTGTTTGGCTGATACCATTCAAAAAAGTCGTTAAGCATTGATTTGTCAAGAGTTTGCTCGTTGTGTTCTATGTATTCAGGTGAATATCCGCTTTTCTGCATTACAAGTTTTATAAGTTCGGTGTCATAATATTTGTATCCGAGTTTTTCGGCAAGAATTTTTCCTATTGCTCTGCCGCCGCTTCCGTATTCTCTTGAAATGGAGATTACATAAGTAGGTTTGTCTTTGTCTGATTCTGCGGTATCGTCTGCAATTTTGGCTTTGCCTAAGAGTTTATCTCTGTATTTTCCGAATACTTTATTTATTATACCGAGAATAAATCCTACGAGAAAAGCGGCAATTACTGTACCGATTCCCACACTGCCGAGATTCTGGATAAAAATAAGACAAGATGCACCTGATATAATAACCATTGTTATGTCAAATGCCATTTTTACCTTTGAAAATTCAATCTTAGTTACTTGCGAAACCGCACTCATAACACCCTCGCCTGCAAGCGGAATAACATCGGCAGGTAAATAAAGGAAAATACCGATAGCAACAATTGCGGCACTGATGAGTACCATAATAATTCTTATTACGATATTGTCGGGAGTGGGGAAGAAGCTTACAAGATAATTACAGAATGTTGTGAAATAACCGAAAACAACGCCTACGGGAATCTGTAATAAGCTGATTAGCTTAAAATTCTTTCTGAGAATAATTAATTGTATTAATACCAATACAATATGAAAAAGTATTGTGGCCTTTCCCATTTCAATTCCCCATATACAGGTCATAGTGTAGGGGATAGAACTTACAGGCGATACACCGAGGTTCGATTTAACGGAAATTGCTATACCTATTGTCATTATAAATAAACCTACAAGGTACATCGGCAGTCTGATTTTCATATTATTTAAATTCATTCTTGTTTTTCCTCCTTATCATATTCAAGCATATTTTCATAGACACGCATTAATAAATCGTTAAATTTTTGCTTTTCATCTTCATTAAAATTTTTAAGAGCCGCATTTTCGATTTTTTCAAATTTTCTGTTCAGATAATCAATGTATTCTTTTCCTTTGTCAGTCAGGAATACATACAGGGAGCGGCGGTCACCGTTGAGCATTTTTCTTTCAATATAGCCTTTAGTTTCCATTCCCTTGAGAATAACCGTAATGGATGCCGGCTCAATATGGCAGCCTTTAGCAATGTCTTTTTGCACGCAGCCGTTATGATTTTGCAGATAGTCGAGTATTTTTGGCTGTCCCGGAGTAAGACCCGAATCCTTTATACTTGCAAGCAGTGCCTTTTGAACTAAAAAATGATCTGCCATAAGCAGATAATGTATTGATTCTTTCATACTACACCTCTATAGTTAAAATTCTAATAATTAAAATCCTAATTAATTATATGCTTGTAAAACGACAAAATCAATATTTTAACAAATGTTCTCTCTTTTATAAAAAAATTGCTGTGGTTACTTTTTATAATATGTGCAAATTAGTGTTAAAATTTATTCATTTTATTGACAAAGCATTTTTGCAGTGATAGCATATATATATAAATATATTAGTTGGGGGTTATAAAATGAAAAAATTTAAAAAAGCTATTACAGCTATAATTGTTACCGCAATGCTTGCTTCCGCATTTTCTGCAATACCTTTCACTGCAAACGCAGTCGAAGTAAATGTACCAAAGGTTTCGCAGAGCAGAGATGCTGTGCATAATGTTGTAACAAGCGGCGACTACCGCTATGAGAACATTGATGGCAAGTCAATTATTTTTTGGGAATACCTTGGCAGTGATACCGATGTAGTTATTCCGGAACAGATTGACGGCAAAACCGTAACTATGCTTGCTCGTGGTGCGTTTTATAATCAAACAAATTTGAAAAGCATCACTCTTCCAAAAACCCTTACATACATTAAGGGTTGTGCTTTCTGGGGTTGCACAAGCCTTGAAAGCGTAGTAATTCCGGACGGTGTTTCAACTATTGAAGAGTATGCATTTGCAGAGTGTTACAGTCTTAAAAGTGTAACTATTCCGAAGAGCGTAACCTCAATTGGCGATAGATTATTCTTCCTCCTTAACTCAGACATTACAATTTATGGCTACGAAGACTCATATGCACAGAGTTATGTAAACTCTTACACCGATAGCAACAAGCTGAAATTTGTGGCTATTGATGGCAAAAAAGTACTCAAGGGCGATGCAAATGGTGACGGCATTGTAAATGTTTCTGATGTTACATCTATGCAGTTACATATTGCGGGTTCTAAAAATGATGACGGTACACCTATGATAGATGAAAACGACAAGGCGGTACTTGAGGCACTCGATCTCAACGGTGACGGTAAGCTTACAGTATCAGATGTAACTGAGCTTCAGATGTATATTGCAACTCAAAATTAAATATTCATATACCTTATAAACAAAAGAAGTGCAGCTCGTATGAACTGCACTTTTTGCTTGCTGTAATTTTGCTTTTATTCCGATATGGAATTTTCTATAATCTTCTCTGCACATTTAATTCCGTCGACTGCGGCAGATATAATTCCGCCTGCGTAGCCTGCGCCCTCTCCGCACGGATAAAGTCCTGCTACCGAAATACTTTGTAAATTGTTGTTTCTCATAATTCTGATTGGCGATGAACTGCGGGTTTCAACACCTGTCAGCACAGCGTCACCGTATGAAAAACCGTGTAATTTTTTATCCATTTGCACTATTGCCTGTCGCATTGAGTTTGTTATAAAATCAGGCAGACATTTATTAAGGTCGGTCGGTGTAAAGTCGGGACCTACAGACGGTTTTACATCACCGATTTTTGTACTTGCCTTATTTTCAATAAAGTCGCATACACGCTGAACCGGAGCATTAAAGTTTTCTCCTCCGGCAACAAATGCTTTATGCTCAAGTTCACGCTGAAAATACATTCCTGCAAGCGGATTTTCCGATTGATAGTCGGCAGGTGTAATCCCGACAAGTAAGGCGGCATTTGAATTTTCTTCATTTCTTGCAAATTCACTCATTCCGTTTGTGCAAAGTCGGTTTTCTTCGCTTGAGGCATTTACAACTTTTCCGCCCGGGCACATACAAAATGTATACACGCCTCTGCCGTTTTCAAGGTGAACATTTGTCTTATAGCTTGCTGCGCCAAGCGCTTTATTGCCGGCAAATTTGCCGTACTGTGATTTATCAATCATTTCTCTGTGATGCTCAATTCTTGCGCCGACAGAAAATGCTTTTGCCTCAATCGGAATAGCTTTTTCATTTAACATTTCAAAAGTATCTCTGGCGCTGTGTCCGATTGCAAGGATAATTGCATTGGTATCAATGGTTTGTTTAGTTCCGTTATGCTCAATTTCCGCACTTGTAACAGAATTGTCTTTTGCTGAAAATCCGATAAGCTTTGTTTCAAACATAACTTTTCCGCCGAGGCGGATAATTTCATTTCTTATGCTTTTAACTGTCGGTCTTAATTTGTCTGTTCCGATATGCGGTTTTGCATTGTAAAGAATTTCGTCAGGTGCTCCGTGTTTTACAAATTCAATAAGTACCTTGCGCTGACGGGTGTCTTTAGTGCCTGTGGTAAGTTTGCCGTCAGAAAAAGCTCCGGCACCGCCTTCGCCGAATTGTACATTGCTTGTTGTGTCAAGAATACCGCTTTTCCAAAAGTTATGTACATCTTCCGTTCGGGTATCTACATCTCTGCCACGCTCGATTAAAATCGGATTTGCTCCGCTCTGTGCAAGTATAAGTGCGGCAAATAATCCTGCAGGGCCTGCTCCGACTACCACAGGGCTGACCGTACCTCTGAATTTTTCAACATTATATTCATATTTTTCTGCGATTTCGGCATTTTTAAATTTTTTGCATATCTTTTCTTCGTTTACAAAAAGTTCTGCGTCAACGGTTGCAAGAAAAAATATATTATCCTTTTTTCTTGCGTCAATCGAGCGTCTGAAAATCGTACAGCTTTTAAAAAACTTTTTATCTACATTAATAAGTTTTGCCGCTTTATTTAAGACGGTTTCGCTTGTGTAGTCAAGAGGTAAATGTATATTGCTTATTCTTATCATAGGTTTTCTCCTGTTATAATACCGCTTGCAAAAGCAAAATGCAGGTTAAATCCGCCGCAATCTCCGCAAACATCGAGTGCTTCGCCGCAGATGTATAGATTTTTTACAACTTTGCTTTCAAATGTATTGCCGTTTACTTCGTTTCCGTTTACGCCGCCGAGCATTACCTGCGCTTTTGAAAAATCTTTGCATTGTTTACATTCAAATTTCCAATTTTGAATTAAATTCGCAAGTGATTTTAGTTCTTTGTCGCTTAACTTTTTACAGCTTTCTGTCAATGCTTTGTTTGTAATGCTTTTAATAAGTGCTGTTCCTATTTTTTTATGAAAAAGACCAGTGAAAAATTCTTCGAGCGGTTCATTTGCAAACAGCTTTTTTCTGTCATAAAGTAAATTTAATAATTCTATATACGAATAATCTTTTGTAAGATTTACGGAAATAATCGGATTTTTGGTTTTGGGTAAAAGAGTTGTGAGATTGAACACACAAATTCCCGAAAGTGCATTATCCGTAAACTGCACTTCGCCGATTTCGCTTTTTATTGCTTTTTCGCCGTCATAAAGAGTAACTTCCGCTTTAGCACGGATTCCTTTAAGACTTTTCATAAAATCACTTTTGACCTGAATAGGACAGAGGGCAGGGAATAACTGCGTGATTTTATGACCGAGATTTTTTATAACATCAAGTCCGAGCCCTGTGCCGCCTGCTGTAGGAAAGGCCTTTCCGCCGCATGACATAACTGCTTTTTTGGCTGTGTATTCTCCGTTCGAGGTTTTGATATTGAAAAATTCGCCTTTTTTACGGATAAGTTCAACTTTGCAGTCGCATATGATTTCGATTTTCAGCCTTTTAATTTCCATAAGCAAAACATCAAGCACGGCACTTGCTTGTCTTGAATGAGGATAAACAAGTCCGTTTGTTTCTGTGTCGCATACAAGACCTAAGGTTGAAAAGAAATTTATAAGTTTTTCTGCGGAAAATCTGTTTAAGGTTTTAGAAACATCAAAACTGCCGTGATAAAATTCTTTACTGACATTGGTATTTGTCAGATTACAGCGGCCGTTGCCTGTAACAAGAATTTTTTTGCCTGCTTTGCTTTGAGCCTCAAGAATTGCTATTTTTAAATCTCTGTTATTTCGTTTTGCCGATATAGCCGCCGCAAGTCCCGCAGCACCCGCACCGACCGTTATTATATCATAATTTGTATTTTTCAAAGTAATCATCCTAAAAAACAGGGCAGCCAAAGCTGCCCGTCGGTTTTTATTTTGGAGCAAAAATTGCGCTTAATCCGCCGAATAAGCCCATACTTGCAAGTCCCATAATTATACCTGCAAGAATTACACCGAGCATTACTGCAATTACGCTTGACTTAAAGTCCATATCGAGCATACTTGCGGCAAGTGTACCTGTCCAGGCGCCTGTACCGGGAAGAGGAATACCTACGAATAAAAGTAAAGCGAAGAACAAACCTCTGCCGGCCTTTGCCTGCAATTTTTTGCCGCCCTTTTCGCCCTTTTCAAGGCAGAATTTAAAGAATTTGCCTATAAATTTTTTATCACTGCCCCAAACAAGTACCTTTCTTGCGAAAAAGTATATAAAAGGTACAGGGAGCATATTACCTAAAATTGCGAGGACATACACCCAGAATAAATCAAGCTGCATTCCTACACCGAACGGAACGGCACCTCTCAGCTCAATAAGAGGAACCATAGCAATCAAAAATACCAAGATATAGTTTAACAAAACAATACTCCTTTCAAAATAAAGGTACTAAAATAGTATAACAGATACCGATATATATTGCAATTTATTTTTTGTCTAAAAAACTACAGCTTTTACGCAAAATTTTAACATACATTTAAAATATAACCATTCCTTTATTTGTCGATTGACATATTATGCAGATTTGTGTAAAATAATACGAGGTGACTAAAAATGGATACTTACAGTTGCAGTAAAAAAGTAAAAGCAATTTTAATAATAATCACACTTGCACTTGTGGCATTTGCCTTTATTCACTCTTCTATGCCTGCCGATATTTCGGAGGAGGAGAGCGGAAATGTTCTTGAGTTTTTGGAAAAATTTTTATCCTTTATCGGATTCACTCCCGACCTTACAGACCATATAGTAAGAAAAGCTGCGCATTTCAGCGAATACACCGCAATAGGAGCAATGCTTATGTCATGCGCATTTGCATTTGATAAACTAAAACCATACAAATACTATATTAATGTAATGTTTTGCGGACTTGCGACTGCGGTCTGTGACGAAACCATACAACTTAATGTAGAGGGCAGAGCGGGAATGATTACAGATGTACTGCTCGACTTTTCGGGTGTGATTTTCGGCACATTAATAATGCTTTTTATTTTTTTGATATACAAAAAGCGTTTTATCGCTAAAAGTGAAAATAAATGAATATTTAAGATTAGGAAAGGAAACAGAAACGAATGGAAAATGTAAAAGAAAACAAAATGGGCATTATGCCCATGACAAAACTGATACTTACTATGTCGTTGCCTGCAATTTTTTCAATGACAATTATGGCAATGTATAATGTAGTTGACAGTATTTTTATCGGACAGTACAGTCAGGAAGGACTTAATGCCACTTCACTTGCTTATCCGTTGCAGATGCTTTTGATTGCTGTAGCGGTCGGTACGGGCGTCGGTATTAACTCGCTTGTTTCAAGACGATTTGGCGAAAAGAATTTTAAAGAGGCAAACGAGGTTGCAACCCACGGTCTGCTGTTAAGTTTTTTCAGCTACGCAATATTTCTTGTCCTCGGTATTGTGATTTCAAGACCTTTTATGATGCTTTATACAACCAACGAAAATATCATAGAATACGGTACACAGTACCTTACAGTGGTTCTCTGCTTTTCGCTCTTTACGATTATAGAAGTTACAATCGAAAAAACTTTGCAGGCTACGGGCAATATGATTTTTCCAATGTTGTTTCAGCTCACGGGAGCGGTAATTAATATTATTTTTGACCCGCTCTTGATTTTCGGTATAGGTCCGTTCCCAGAACTCGGTGTTACAGGAGCAGCTGTTGCAACGGTATTCGGTCAGTTTTGCAGTATGATTTTTGCACTTCTGATAATTTTCTTGAAATCTCATTTAATTAAAATTACATTCAGAAAATTTAAATTCAGTATGAAGACTGTAAAAAATATATATGCCGTTGGTTTCCCGTCTATTATTATGCAGTCGATAGGTTCGATTATGATTGTCGGACTTAACGGTATTCTTGCCGCTTCCGAGGCTTCGGTAACGGTTCTCGGTGTTTATTATAAATTGCAGAGCTTTGTATTTATGCCTTGCTTTGGACTTAACCAGGGCGTTATGCCGATTATCGGTTACAACTACGGCGCAAGAAACCGCAAGCGTGTATATTCCGCACTCAAGCGTGGTATTATAATTGGCGTAATTATTATGACTTTAGGCACATTGGCAATGTGGATAATCCCGGAACAGCTTATTTCAATGTTCGGCGGCACAGAGGAACTTATGAAGATCGGCGTGCCTGCGTTCCGAATTATAAGTCTTTGCTTTATTCCTGCCGCAGCGGGTATTATCTTTACCACCTTGTTCCAGGCAGTCGGCAAGGGAATCAGAAGTCTTATTATGTCTTTTGCCCGTCAGCTTGTGCTTATTTTACCGATTGCGTTTATTTTCTCAAGAATTTGGGGAATCGGAGCAGTTTGGTACGCATTCCCGATTGCCGAGATTTTCTCGCTTACTATTGCAATTTGTTTCTTTATAAATCTTGTTAAAGGCGATTTTAAAAAGTTAGGTTAATTTTGTCCACCTCAGTGCATATATTGCATTGAGGTGGTTGTTTTGACAGAAGAAAATTTCACAAATGAAATTACATACGATGACGGTTGGCAGAGTGCCTCTTGCCCCGAATATTCAACTCCTGCGCATACGGAAACGGAAGAGGAAAGCCCTCAAAATACAGAATTACCGCCGCAAAAGCGTAAAAAATCTCACAATACGCAAGTCCTTGTTACGATGCAGCTTATAATATGTTTATTGCTTGCTTTGGCTGCGTTTGTTATAAAAACTGTCGGCGGCGATTTTTACACTGCTGCCCGTCAATGGTATTACGGCGAACTTAACAAATCAATTATAGCCGAAAATACTCCCGACGATTACAATTTATCCGAAATTTTCGGTACAGCGACAGACGATGAAGTTTGAACTGTTCAATATTAAATTCAGTGTTTCATACACATTGCTCTGCCTGATTGCCGTTTGTATTATACTTGATATATTCGGCGGATTTGTAATGTGCAGTTTTGCTGTGGTCATTCACGAATCGGGGCATCTTTTAATGATGCTGATTTTCGGCAGCAAACCGAAGAAAATAAGCATTTCTTTGTTTGAAATTGCAATAAATGACGAAAGCCGACAGCAAAGAGGTGATTTACAGAATTTTCTTATAGTTTTTTTCGGGCCGTTTGCTAATTTTATTTGTTTTATTATTATTTTTCTGATATACTTATTTAGTGGAACAGATTTATTAAAATTTGCTTATGTAAATCTGTCGCTCTGTCTTTTAAATTTACTGCCTGTAATGTCGTTTGACGGCGGGCAGCTATTGTATATTTTGCTTAGCCGCAGATTTACAGGTCATACAGCGGAAAAGGCAGTAAATATCATAACTTTCATCGCATTATTTCCAATAGCGGTGCTGGGATTTATAATACTTTTTAATTCGGATTATAATTTTTCGCTGTTGTTTGTATGCGGTTATATTATACTTTCATTAATTTTTAAAAACAACAGGTATTTCTGACGGAGGTAATACAATGGTCAGCAAGGAAGTAGAAAAACTTTTGCTAAAGGTTCAAAAGCCGGGCAGATATGTTGGCGGAGAGCTTAACGCAGTCATAAAAAATAAAAAAGATGTTGATGTGAGGTTTGCTTTCTGCTTTCCTGATACCTACGAAGTGGGAATGTCGCATCTCGGAATGAAAATTCTATACAGTTTGTTTAATTCAATTCCGTATATATGGTGTGAAAGAGTTTTTGCGCCGTGGATTGATATGGAAGAAGAAATGATTAAAAATAATATTCCGCTTTATGCACTTGAGAGCGGCGACCCTGTGTCGGATTTTGATTTTATCGGTTTTACATTGCAGTATGAGCTTAGTTTTACAAATGTGCTCAATATGCTTAAGCTTTCGGGTGTGCCGATTAAATCCTGTGAGCGTACAGGTTTAAAGCAGATTGTTGTTGCAGGCGGCCCTTGCACCTGCAACCCCGAGCCGATTGCGGATTTTATCGACCTTTTCTTCATAGGTGAGGGCGAAGAGGTTGACCTTGAGGTTATGGAGCTTTACAGAAAGTGCAGAGCAGAGGGTAAGTCAAGAGAGCAGTTTCTCATTGAATGTGCACAGATAGAGGGCGTGTATGTGCCGTCGCTTTATGATGTTGAGTACAACGAGGACGGCACAATTAAGCGGTATATTCCTAAACATAACGCTCCGTCTGTTGTTCACAAGCGTCTTATGAAGAAAATGGACGAAAGCTATTATCCCGATAATTTCGTAGTTCCGCTTGTGGAAATTGTGCATGACAGAGCGGTTCAGGAGATTTTCCGTGGCTGTATTCGTGGCTGTCGTTTTTGTCAGGCAGGATTTATTTATCGCCCCGTAAGAGAAAAATCTCCCGAAGTTATCAATAAGCAGTGCAGAGCATTGTGTGAGAATACGGGTTATGACGAAGTGTCGCTTTCTTCGCTGAGTTCAAGCGACTACACACAGATTGTGCCGTTGCTTACAAAACTCAATGAGTGGAGTAAGGACGAAAAAGTCAGTATTTCTCTGCCGTCATTGCGAGTTGACGGTTTTACCGACGATATTATGAATAAAATCAAAACAGTGCGTAAGAGCGGACTTACATTTGCGCCCGAGGCGGGAAGTCAGCGTATGCGTGATGTTATCAATAAAAATGTTCAGCATGATGAGCTTATGCAGACCTGCGCAACAGCTTTTGCAGGCGGTTGGACTACTGTAAAACTCTATTTTATGATCGGGTTGCCTACAGAAACAATGGACGATGTAAAGGCAATTGCCGACCTTGGACAGGCTGTAGTCGATACTTATTATAATTGCCCGAATAAGCCAAAGGGAAAGGGTGTAAGAGTAACAGTTTCTGCGTCATCATTTGTGCCAAAACCGTTTACGCCGTTCCAGTGGCACGGACAGGACACAATCCCTACTTTGCACGCTAAACAACAGCATATCAAAGAAAGCATTACAACCCGCAAGATTCAGTTTAATTACCACGATGCCGACACAAGTTACCTTGAGGCGGTATTTGCCCGTGGTGACAGAAAGCTGTGTAAAGCAATGGAAATTGCCTGCGAAAAAGGTTTTCATTTTGACGGTTGGGGCGACTGTTTTGACTTGCAGAAATGGCTTGATATTTTTGAAGAGTGCGGCATTGACCCGACATTCTACGCAAACCGTCAGCGCTCGTTTGACGAGGTATTTCCGTGGGATCACCTTGACTACGGCGTAACTAAGGATTATCTTATTAAAGAATGTAAAAAAGCATATGAAAATACAACAACACCGCATTGCCGTTTGAAGTGCAACAACTGCGGTGCGGCAAAATACGGGGAGGGTGTGTGCTTTGAAAAACGCAAGAATTTGGTTTAAGAAAGATAACGAGTGCCGTTATATATCGCACCTTGACCTTAACCGTTGTATGTTAAGAGCATTGCACAAGAGCAAAGCTCCGATATGGCATACCGAGGGATTTAATCCGCACCCGTTCGCAACTTTTCCTCTGCCGCTTTCACTTGGATTCAGAGGAATTAACGAGTGTATGGATATAAAATTGATTGAAGATATTTCCGATGAAGAATTAATCAACAATCTTAATGCCTGCCTGCCGCAGGGCATAAGAGTTTTTGCAGTTACAGAACCGATTATGAAAGCCGGAAAAATTGCGTATGCAAGGTTTAATATGAAAATCAGCAGTGATAATCTTAACTCTGATAAAGTATATACCGCACTGAAAGAACTTTTGGAAAGCGAAGAAATTATGCTTGAAAAGAAGTCAAAGTCGGGTTACAAGACTGTTGATTTAAAGAAAAGTATTAAAAATTATTCTTTATCGGAAAAATGTGATTTTGCCGAGCTTGAAATTGTACTTTCCGCAGGCAGTACCGATAACGCAAATCCGAACCTTATTATCAAGGCTTTGGAAAATGCTGCGGGTGAAGAATTTTACGCCGATATTACGAGAGAGGATTTATATAATTCTGATATGGAATTATTTAGATAAACTATGTTTACATTTACAATTCGCAATGCAAATTCATACCAAGCAATTTTTTAACGGCGGCATTGACAAAGAATTTGAAAAACTTGAAGACGAAATTTCAGCAAAATTTCTTGAGTATATCAAGCTGTATTCTAAGCTGTAATTAAGATTTTTAAAAAATCACACAAAGTTTCACATTTTTTTGTACTTCTATTCATATAATCGTCACAAAAGCAGGTTATTATATAAGCACAATAAAGTTAACAAGAAGTTTTCATAGATTTTCCTCTTCTAAATTTTCTAACCAAAGCAATGACCGACACAGTCGGTCATTTTGCATTTTACCGAAAACGGAGCAGTTATGTATTATTATTCTCTAAACGAATATTTAAAAAACACCTTTGGCGAAAAGGTATATAAAATTTCACTTGACGGCGGTATGACTTGCCCTAACCGTGACGGTAAAATAGACACACGGGGGTGTATTTTTTGCAGTAGGGGAGGTTCGGGAGAATTTTCCGCCGACAGAAACCACAGCATAACCGAGCAAATTCGGGAGGCTAAAGAGAGAATCGGCAGAAAAACCGATTGTAAAAAATTTATTGCTTACTTTCAGCCGTTTACAAATACATATGCGCCCGTTGAGTACCTTGAAAAAATCTTCACCGAGGCTATTGTGCCCGATGAAATTGTCGCTTTGTCGGTCGCTACCCGTCCCGACTGCCTGCCTGACGAAGTTATCGGTTTGCTGTCAAGGCTCAATAAAATTAAACCCGTATGGGTAGAGCTTGGATTGCAGACAGTTCACAAAAGCACGGCAGACTATATTCGCCGTGGATATGACTTAAGCGTGTATGATGATGCGGTTAAGAGCCTGCACAAGGAGGGCATAAGCGTAATAACGCACATTATAATCGGTTTGCCTAACGAAACGGAAGATATGATAGTGCAGAGTGCTGAATATGCGGGCAAATGTTCCGACGGAATTAAGTTACAGCTTTTGCACATATTAAAGGATACCGACTTATGCGATGAATACGAAAAGGGCAATGTGCCTGTTCTGTCGCTTGAGCGATATGCGGATATACTTGTAAAATGCCTTAGAGTTATCCCAAAAACCACCGTAATTCACAGGCTTACGGGTGACGGAGATAAAAAAATACTTGCAGCCCCCTTGTGGAGCGCAGACAAAAAGCGTGTGCTTAACTATATTAACAAGGTATTAAGGGAAAGCGAATAATAAGTATTATTAATTTTAAAAAAAGTCTTGATTTTCCTTTGCGTATTTGATATAATAGGCATTGTCTTTGGAGAGATGTCCGAGCTGGCCGAAGGAGCATGATTGGAAATCATGTGTACGGTAATCACCGTACCAGGGGTTCGAATCCCCTTCTCTCCGCCATAATTTTAAAAAGTCTTGTCGATTTCGGCAAGGCTTTTTCTTTTGCTATAATGCTTTATTGTGAAAAATATTGCTAAAAAGTGCGGTTATAATAAATA
>ULVF01084777.1_pt1 | contig 36600 bp, 26 predicted proteins | sample 1959201 | NCBI WGS metagenome assembly ULVF01 (sample SAMEA4835779, study PRJEB28245) | human gut metagenome | biome: gut microbiome; material: fecal sample | place: Denmark | collected 2008 | reverse complement strand
GGACGGTTGCCAACTCATTACCTGAAAACGAAGTAATTCTTCTAACTCTCTTGATTTCAAAGAGGTATATTCCTTATACAGTTTTACGGAAAATTTGTGTAAAAGCCATCAGATTTCAACATATTAACACTAAATGGCGGCGGAACGATAAGACGGAACGAGAATTTTCATGGCTTCGCAACATGTGTATTAAGATAAATCATTTAACTTTGTAAACGAAACAAAACAGGCGGAAGCGGATGGAAAAAATAAAGGACCTAATCGTAAAGCATGTCTGGAGCCGGCCTCTGCGGCACCGGCCTGAAGACTCGTTCATACTCCGTATAGTAAGGATTTTTTGTCAGTTTATACTGCTGATTTCCCTTTTTGTCCTGATTTATGCCTTTATCGTTACGCTCGGATGGATTAAGGGAGCGGCTATGTCACTCATATCCGTTGCCTGCTCGGCGGTCTATTGGCTGACGACGAGCTATCTTGGCAGGCTGTCTTCAGGCTGGATAAAGAAGCCGATGCTGGCCAAAGCTTTTGCCTACGGCGTAAGGGCAGCCGTCAGTCTTGCCTTAATATTTTGGTTATTCGACTTTTTCCTTCAATCCGGAGCCGTGGGAAACATGACAAATACGATGCTCTTCAGTTATGCGACAACCTTTCTCAGCATATACGAGATTTCCTGTTTCAGCCAGTGCGCCTTTTATATTATATCTTACTTCATTGATAAATAGCTGTCCCGACGGCGGCAGGAGGGCACGTGCTTGAAGGTAATGGACCAACCGGCCGTAAGCTGTTAAAATCAGGCCGGTATAATTGGTACAAAATTTTATTTGGTATATTGTTTGCTTCTCAAAAGAAAGTGCTAATTTTGCAAATAGAACAAGAGTTGTTTGACAGAAATACACCGTATATCACAGAATTTGCGACTGTTGCCAAGTCATTACCTCCGTCTTTGAAGAACGCTCGTAAATAGCTTATTTCTAATGTACTCCTATCTTAATATCGTTTTTTTACACAAAAGAAAAATAAGGAATGGACCCACTGACATATCTCGAAGAGCACTGCATGCTGAGACACAATATTCTCACGGGCGAGACGCTCTATAGCCATGATGGTGAGCATTACGAAGTACTCTCGCCGGAAGCTGTGAACACCCTGATATTGGAAGCGGGACGCGAAGGCGTCACACTGGACGAGACGACCATCGCCCGCTACTGCCAGTCAACGCTCATCGACCGCTTCAACCCGGCGGAGAACTGGCTCTCTTCCCTACCCGACTGGGACGGAGAAGACCGCGTTGAGCCGCTCGCACAACGCATTATCACGAGCAACAGGGAGTGGCCGCAGAGCCTTCACACCTTCATGCTGCAGATGGTGGCACGCTGGCGAGGATACAAGATCAAGCAGCGCGACCTCACTGTACCCGTTCTCGTAGGTGGCTTCGGTCTTGGAAAGACCACCTTCTGCTCCCTGCTCCTTCCCCCTGAGTTGCGTCGCTACTACACCGACAAGATACAGCTCCACTCCACAAGTGACGTGCACCATCTGGTGAGCACCAACCTCCTCGTATGTGCTGACGAATATTATCAGGAGCACACCGAGATGGAAGCGCTCTCGCAATATCTCTTCTCACGCAGCGAGCCGGTATTCCGTCAGCCCTACGGCGTCAACGCAGAGCCACGGAGAGCCTATGCCGCCGTCATCGCCACGACAGGCAACCTCCATCCCATGACCGATGCGGCAGGAGCAGCCCGCCTGGTGTGCTTCGAGGTTGAACGCCGTATCGATCTCAAGACACCCATTGACTACGAGCAGCTCTATGCTCAGCTGACACAAGAGATCGACGAAGGCGCCGAACTGGAACTTACCGATCAGGAGCGTGAACGGCGTGCCATACAGAACGGTCCGTACCAAGAGGCCGACAATCTCGTGAAGATGGTGCAGACGCTCTACGGCGTTCCACGTGGTGACAAGCGTGTGAAGGCCATCAGCATCGATGCGATCATCGACCGACTGATGAAAGAATACCCGTATTGGACGCCCGGCGAGCATGCCAACCAAGACGTCGGATTTGCCCTGCAGGAAGCCGGATTCCCACGCAGCCGCATACACGGACGCTCCCTCTACCGCATCATCGAGCGCGATCCCCGCAAGCTCGACTTCATCGAAGAGCCCGAGGAAGAGTCTGAAGAGGACAAGGAGCTCGCCAACAATCCCCTTGCAAAAGCCCTCCTCACAGGACTGGGAGGACTTGTCAAACAACCCAAGAAAAAATAGAAAGGAATTACTGTCATATGTCGAAAAACGATACGTCGCTGACCCCGATGATGAAGCAGTTCTACCAGCTGAAAGCCAAGCATCCCAATGCGATCATGCTCTTCCGCTGCGGCGACTTCTACGAGACTTACGGCGATGATGCCATCGAAGCCTCCAAGATACTGGGCATCACGCTCACGCGCCGCAACAATGGCGCTTCCCAAGGCGCTGAGATGGCAGGCTTTCCCCACCATGCCCTTGACACCTATCTGCCGAAGCTCATACGCGCCGGCAAACGCGTCGCCATCTGTGACCAGCTGGAAGATCCGAAGAAGAAACGTGCTGCCCTGAAAGGCAAGAAAGGACTCACGGAAATGGACAAGATGGTGAAGCGCGGCATCACCGAACTGGTCACGCCGGGCATTGCCATGAGCGACAACGTGCTCAACTACAAGGAGAACAACTTCCTCGCCGCCATCCACTTTGGCCGTACTGCCTGCGGCATCAGCTTTCTCGACATCTCCACCGGTGAGTTTCTCACCGGCGAAGGCACCTACGACTATGTGGAAAAACTTCTGGGCAACTTCATGCCGAAGGAGGTGCTCTACGACCGCGACCGTAAGCAGGACTTCGAACGCTACTTCGGTACGAAGTGGGTCACCTTCCAACTCGATGACTGGGTATTCACCGAGCAGAGCGCACGCCAACGCCTTCTCAAGCATTTCAAGACAAAATCTCTCAAAGGCTTCGGCGTTGAACACCTCAAGGAAGGCATCATCGCCTCGGGTGCCATCATGCAATACCTCGATCTGACGCAACACACCCACATCAGCCATATCACCTCACTGCGCCGCATTGACGAGGAACGTTACGTGCGACTCGACCGCTTCACCATCCGCTCCCTGGAGCTCGTCGAGCCCATGCAGGAAGACGGGCAGTCGCTCCTGAACGTCATAGACCGCACTTCCACGCCTATGGGCGGCCGAATGCTGCGCCGCTGGATAGTATTCCCGCTGAAAGACGTGAAGCCCATCTGCGACCGGCAAAACGGAGTGGAATACTTCTTCCGGAAGCCGGAGTTCAGACAGGTGGTCGACGAGCAGCTTCACCGCATGGGCGATTTGGAGCGCATCATCTCACGCGTGGCTGTCGGAAGGGTCTCGCCACGCGAGGTCAACCAGCTGAAAGTGGCTCTTATGGCCATACAACCCATCAAGTCGGCCTGCATGAGCAGCGGAGACGAGCATCTCCAACGCATCGGCGAGCAACTCAACGTCTGTGAGAGCCTGCGCGACCGCATCGACCATGAGATCACCCCCGACCCGCCTCAGCTCGTCAACAAAGGCGGCGTCATTGCCGACGGCTATAGCCCCGAGCTCGACGAACTGCGGTCGATCTCACGCAACGGACGCGACTATCTGCTCGACATCCAGCAGAGAGAGATTCAGAAGACCGGCATCACTTCCCTGAAAGTAGGCTTCAACAACGTGTTCGGATACTACCTCGAAGTGAGAAATACGTTCAAGGACCACGTGCCTGCCAACTGGATACGCAAGCAGACCCTGGCGCAGGCCGAACGCTACATCACCGATGAGCTGAAAGAATACGAGGAAAAAATACTCGGTGCGGACGAAAAGATCCTCGAACTGGAGGCCCGTCTCTTTGCCGAGCTGATACAGGCCATGCAGGAATTTATCCCCCTGATACAGATCGACGCTACCCTGCTCGCCCGTCTCGACTGTCTCCTTTCATTCGCCAAGACCTCAGAGGAGAATTCCTACGTACGTCCGATCGTCGACGAGAGCGAGGTGATCGATATCCGCCAGGGACGCCATCCCGTCATCGAGACGCAGATACCGCTCGGTGAGCGTTATGTGCCCAACGATGTGTTCCTCGACAACGAGAAACAGCAGATCATGATGATTACCGGCCCGAATATGGCCGGAAAGTCGGCTCTGCTGCGTCAGACGGCCCTCATCGTACTGCTCGCCCAGATCGGATGCTTCGTGCCCGCAGAAAGCGCGAGAATAGGCGTAGTCGACAAGATATTCACCCGTGTGGGTGCCAGCGACAACATCTCCCTCGGCGAGTCCACCTTCATGGTAGAGATGACCGAGGCTGCCGACATCCTCAACAATGTCACACCCCGCTCGCTCGTTCTCTTCGACGAACTCGGACGCGGTACAAGCACCTACGACGGCATCTCCATAGCCTGGGCCATCGTGGAATATCTGCATGAGCAGCCACGCGCACGGGCCCGCACGCTCTTTGCCACCCACTATCACGAGCTCAATGAGATGGCCCGCCACTTCAGCAGGATCAAGAACTATAACGTATCAGTGAAAGAGGTCGACGGCAAGGTGATCTTCCTGCGCAAGCTGGAGCCGGGCGGCTCAGAGCACTCCTTCGGTATCCATGTAGCGGAAATCGCAGGCATGCCCCGCTCCATCGTCAAGCGTGCCAACATCATCCTCCACCAGCTGGAGGCCGACAACGCGGAAGTGGGATCGGTCGGCAAGCCCAACGTGGAGCATATACAGCAGGCTGAAGGCACCCAACTGAGTATCTTCCAGCTTGATGATCCCGTTCTCTCGCAGGTTCGCGATGAGATCCTCGGACTGGACATCAACAACCTCACACCCGTGGAAGCGCTCAACAAGCTCAACGACATCAAGAAGATCGTCACCGGCCACAGCTAACAGCAACCTCCTGCAACGCACGGACACACTCATACCTGAGACGGAGAAATCCCGAATGATGAGACAGACCGCCCATCATCCGGGATTTCTCCGTCTTGGCACATTATTGACCAGCACTAGCTTTCGCTTATCCGTAGCACCCTACCCGCTCGAAGACTTCAGAATCTTGGAAATAACTCAAGGATAAGCGATGAAATATATTGACACAAGCGTAAGGATTCAGATCTCACACATCCTACTTCTTCCGATCAAGATCGGTCAACATCTACAAAATCTGTGTTTTGTGGCACTATGGGCATCCCTAGCTCTGAGATTCATGTCCATCCCTGTATTTTAGCCGATTTATGGCTGTTTTGAGTAGTATATGGCTACTTGACCAAGTAGCATAATATTACTTGGCCAAGTAGCATAATACTACTTCCTCAAGTAGCATAATACTACTTGTTAAGGACATATTGGAGCCATATTCCTATCCTATGCCTTTCTGCTGTCATACTCGTATGACAGCAAAGACCGACAGCTTTCCAACAGCTGTCGGTAAAAGACTGACGGATAGAAAATGACGACACATTTCTTTACACGCCATGATTCCGTATCTGCCTGATCATACTGGTCCAAAGAAATCGTGGCCGTTGTCGAGAAGAAAAACGAAAAACCGCATATCAATGAACAAATTGTCATCGATACGCGGTTTTCCTGATTTGAGACTTATGTTTGTCTAATTCACGTTGCTTACTTGATCACCTTATGCGTGCCGTTTGCGTCCTTAACGATATATACCTGTCCGGGCTGCATCGTCTGTACGCGTTGGCCATTGATGTTATAGATGGTCTGAGTCTTATTCTCCGATGAAGTAACGCCATGAATGCCGGTCGCGTTAGAAATGGCCACTCTCACAGGAATGATATTGCTCAGATCATTGGAAAGAACAGCATAAGTGTACACTACATTACCATCTTCCTCGCTCTCTGATACAGGGAAGGCAAACGAGTTAGGAGTGGTGGTAACCGTAATATCGTCGAACGATACCTGCTCATTACTGCCTGCGAACGTAACAGCCACATTGCTCTGATCGGTGATCTCCTGAGTATTGTCCTTAAAGCTGATGCTCTTCACCCCATTGTTATAGATCAGCTGGATATCATCCACATAAAGGCTGTCAACGCTGCCACAACCGGGAGCAGCATTCGTAGAGATCGTAGCGAAGATAGCCTTGCCCTCTACCCCATTCTCCTTATAGCTGTCATAGTCGAAAGGAATCACCAGACGCTGCCACTCACCATTGTTGGTAACGATCTTATTATTGCGGGCAACACCGAGGATATTAGCGTATTCCTTATCGCACGGCTCCTGATAGTATGTACCGTCTGTAATTACTGTACTGATAGTAGCATAAGGATGAGCCTCCTGAGGAGTACCCTGAATAAACTTCACCCACACAGCGAGTGAGTCGGGCGTACCATCCATATACTGATAGAAAGGAGCCTCGTAGTTGTCAACATCCTCCTTCGACATATCCAGGTAAGCGTTGTTTTTAGAATCATCAGCCGACATAGCACCTGCATGCAGACGACCGGTCGTCAGCGTTCCATTGGCTACCGTGAACCCCATATTAAGAGATGTCAGCATGACACTGTACTTACCAGTACTGCTGGGTGCATGTTCCTCACTAATGAAAGTATGCTTACCCAACATATTCACCACTGGAGCAAAATCACCATCTGCACTCTCGAAGCCATGCCAGTTGTAAGGCTCTACAGAGAAAGGATAATTAACTTCAGCGTTCTCGCCTACCTCATAATTCTCAAAGCCTCCATTCAGAAATTGAAAACCTTGTCCGAACGTACAATCGATAGTGGAACCTCCAAAATTGATAAAGATCTTGGCATACAGACGATCGTCCAAATCATAGCCAGCCACCTCCAAAGGAAGCTCTATGGGTGAGCCATAAAGAGATACCGTAACCGTGCCTTTCTTATAGAACACGCTACGGCGGGAAGCTGTCTGTCTCTCACTGATATTATCTACCTTGACGTCTCCTATAGGCATTCCGCTAAAACTAAAGTCGTGAAGCACAAGGTTCAGTGTTCCGTCCTCATTGCGGTCCAATGAGATCGTATTGGTAGAGGTAGTGGCCCCTCCGAAATTCACAGTCAGCTGATCGGTATAATCCTTAGCCGATGCAGCCATACAGCTCATGGCTGCCATTAAAAGTGTAAAAAATTTCTTCATATATAACTAACTTATTAAACTATATTTCTACTGAACGATCCTCATCCTACAATTCCAATCGGATGACGGACAAGTTGTTCTATACCTATCGGATGCGGTAGCACACGCCAATGGAACCGAAGATAGGATAAAGATCCATGCTGATGGTATTGAAGTTGTTGCGGAAGATCTCATTGATGCCCCAATTCACTTCTCCAAAAAAGCCGATGCGGTGAAAGGCCCACCAGTCAGCGCCGACAGAGATACCATACTGCACGTTGCGCATATCTTCCGAAAAATCGTACGAGCCCCATGAAGTAGCATCATTACCCAGCTCTACGCGCTGTCCCGTAGGATCACCCACACGCAGGTAACCTTCATGAGCCTCTCCCTCGAATTCCTTCTTTACCAGGAAAGAGACATAGGGTCCCACACGCAGACGCACCTTATCACTCACATGCCATGTGGCAAGGACGGGCACCGTGAGCATCCATTCGTTCACCTCCGTGCGCTCGTTGCCCGTATACCGTCCTTCAAGGCTTTCTCCGCCTCGGATAATGGCCATGTGATAGTTCTTCACACGCGCATCCTCTTCCATACCCTTATTCTCATAATGCAGTCCTACGATCACGCCCCAACGCCGATCCTCACTGACTGGTTTTTCAAAATCCAAGCCGATCACGGGATTCGACTGCAACTTATAACTGTTGATGTGGCGAATCTCTGCCGGCAAACTCAACGGTGCCGTACCGCCCACATTCAAGCCTATCTTGGCTGTCACACCCACATTATGAAGAAAGCCCTGGGCGGAAGCATTCAAGGTAATAACGGCAGCAATAACAGATAGAATGATCTTTTTCATACTTATTCCTGTGAAGTGCAAACAATCCGGACATCGTCCAGAATAAGGGTAGAACCAATAGCACCCTTGAAATTGTCTCCGTCTTTAGAAGACGAGAAAACGATGGCAAGGCTATACCCACGATTCTCAAGCGTCTCTTGATCGAGTTCCTTGTTATTGTAATAGATGAAATTGGCCTTGAACTCATGCCATTCGTCATCCCCGGTATCATCAATATCACCCATGTCGGCAATAGCAACCAACTGAGGCGATGTCTTCACATTGTCACCATAGAGCACAACAGGATTACCCTTGTCATCGTGGTTTCTGTAAAGTACTGCATAGATAGCCGCATAGTCTTTCTGATCAGGCATAGTAGAGCCATCTACATCCTGGTAAACAGAACCACGGTGATACTTATAATATCCTTGGAAGGCCATAGGCTTCTTATCAAAAGGAATTCCGAACCGCGTCGCATGAAGGGTATTCACAAGAGCCTGTGAGACATCAAACTTTCCAAGGAAAAGATTGCCGGAAGCGATACGGCGATTGACCAATTCGCCAAAAGGCCCTGTAGAACGTGTCGTACACGCCACAGCGTAGCCATGCCTTCCTTTCTCGACGACATAAGTAGGATATTCATCCGGTTTGGCCGAAGCCTTACTCAGTCTGAAACCGGCATTACCCGAGGCCCATACAGTGCTGAGACTACCGTCGGCCTGCTCCTCTTGCCATACATGATAGGCTTGATTCTCAGGTTCAAGCATATAGTGCTCGAAATCATAAGCCACGGTATCTTTCACTGTCACATACGTCGGATTGAAACGCAATGTGTACAGACGACTCCACTGTCCGTCCTGAGAGGTGACCGTATAGGTCAGAGGCCCCTGCGAGAAATCACGCACGGTGCCACTGGCAGGACTGATCGTTGCCCCCTCCGTTATCCGGAACGTAGGAGCCAGACTCGTCAGATCGGCCTGTGAACGTACCGTAAAGGTAATAGTGGAATCCGCATAGGATACATTCTGCATAGTGTCGGATAGCTGGAAAAATGTTTCCAGCGGATTATCGACATGCACAGACACTTGTTCAATGTCAGCCTCTGCATTGAGGGGCTCGTCTTTAATACAGGACGAGAACGTAGCCACTGTTATACCAAGGCCTAAAATCAACCTTAATTTCTTCATTCGTCTCAACGGAAAATATTTTATTGTTTTCTCACTTTTTCAGTAATTCGATTACCTGTAGGAAAACAAATACAACCTTTTCTTAGAAAACTTTACCGGCTGCAAAAGTACTCTAAAAATCCGTAAGTTGCAAATATTCAAGCTGTTTTTTAGCTTTTCACTACTTTTACACGCTTAGAGGGTCTACTATAGCCCATTCTTTGATACAGGCTTCAAGAGGCCTATCAACAACTATCTCCATCATATCGTACCAACTGTTTGACAGAAGAAGAATATAGAAATTATAAAACAATACCGGCTACAGAAGAAATGTTCATCTGCAGCCGGTAGCATATCAAATATTTTAAACAAACAGCCTACTCTTGATACTCAGCCAACCGCTGCAGACAATAGGCCCGCACATCGCTCCATTTATAGTAAGGCCACTGGGAGGTAGCGATAGGCAGTGTCGCCTCATCTTCATTGGAAAGGATCTTCACCAGAATAGGATGCTTGCCCGACGGATCAGCCACAGTCTTGCCGTTGACAGTCTTCACCGGACGATAGAACACAAACTGTATGTTGGCAGCCATAGGAACAAACTTCCACAGTGTCCAACCCTTGTCGTCCAACTGCTCCAGATCGTTGATTGTCTCCCCATAACCATTGAGGTTGAGCAGACAAGTGAGGGGACACACCATCGTATCGTGACCATAACGCAGCGTTGCACCGGGATGATCGAGTCTAAGACAGCTGTCTGCATCGGCAATGATACGACGGAGCAGATTGCGTTGGCTCCAAGGCTGTACGCCGCCACTCAAGGGAGAAGTACCATAGGCCACATACCAGTAAGCATTGTTACGAAGCCACTGGTCGTAGATCTCATCTTTGGTGAAGATATCGTAGAGATGGCGTGAGTCGCACTGTCTTTCCTGCATCTTATTGACTAAAGGACGATCGAAAGCATCACCTTTGACCAAATCCTGCACATCGATGATGGCATTGAAGAGTAGATCGCACAAACGCTGTCCGTTGACCTGTGTCTTCCAATAGTTCTCATCATTGAAGAGTACGCCCATCAGATGCTGATAGTTCTCATGCTTCTTATTGAATGTCTCCAATGCAGCCTTGGCCTCGGGAGAACGCTTCAGAGAGTCCAGATGACGATCGTCCAGATTCATGAAATACATATCGTGATAGGAGGCGTCATGACGGATATTCAGTTCTGTATTATTCCGGAGGAGCTGCTGCAAACCGTTCTCCATAGAGAGAATACAACGGATGACCACTGTCGAACGGGCATCAATGTTGGTCTTTCCCTTGAAGATTTCAGGGAAACGGTCATACATGCGCTGTGCGATCTGCCTATGTTGCAGTGCACCGAGCTGTGTCAGCTCGCCATCGCGTCCGTCGGCCTGCGCTGCCATGTTCTTAAGCAATGCGAGCATCTCCTTGCCCTTATCTGTGAGCTTACCCAATGAATCGGCCTTCGCCAGCATGAGATAAGGCTTCGTATAGGCATCCTTGCCTATCATGTAGCGTGAGCCATGACGGCCATAGTGACTCAGATAATAAGGCTCATAACCTTTCGGAGCCGGTGTAAGCTGTTTCTGCGGACCCGGATAGGCCAAATAGGTGTTGGCGGCCAACAGCGGATTGGCGTCAATCTCCTGACGGCTCTGCTGTGCACTCATTGTAAGCGGCAGCAACAAGAGCAGTGAAGCAAAGAATAGTTTTCTCATTATTCTGTATTTTTTATTAACTATCAGTCCTTACGAGACATACGTCATTCTACGTATATATTAAAAACAAAGGTAATATAAAAACCCACAACGATTCCGTCCGTTTGTCTTAATAAATATTAAACAAACATTTCACCTGACAATTGCCACGCTTCCATTGCACTTATGCAACAAGTATTTTATACTTTTGTAGCAATAACAGATAACAGAGTAAACCTTTGGCTATGAAAAGACCATACGACTATCTTATTGTAGGCTCCGGACTCTTCGGCGCCACCTTTGCCTGTCAGGCACATCGCGACGGAAAAAAATGTCTTGTAATCGACCGTCGTTCTCATACGGGCGGTAACGTTCACTGTAAAGAGACCGCAGGTATTCACGTACACCAGTATGGTGCTCACATCTTTCATACCAGCGATAAGAAAATATGGAACTATGTCAATAGTCTGGTGGAAATGAACCGTTACACCAACTCACCGGTAGCCAACTGGCAGGGACGACTCTACAACCTGCCGTTCAATATGAATACGTTCTACCAGATGTGGGGCGTCACTACTCCTGCAGAAGCAGAAACCCGCATCGCTGAGCAACGCGCTGAGGCCATCAGACAAATGAAGGCTGAGGGGGTGGAGCAGCCACGCAATCTGGAAGAACAGGCTCTGGCGCTCATCGGTCGCGACATTTACGAACGCCTCATCAAAGGATATACGGAAAAACAATGGGGGAGACCGTGTACCGAACTGCCGGCCTTCATCATTCGACGGCTTCCCGTACGCCTTGTCTTTGACAATAATTACTTCAACGACTGCTATCAAGGCATTCCCATAGGAGGCTACAATGTGCTCATAGACCGGCTGCTTGAAGGAATCGAGACACGTACGGGAGTAGACTATCTTAAAGAACGTGGCACTTTGAACGAACTGGCCGACAAAATCGTATTTACAGGAGCAATCGACGAATATTACGACTACAAACTCGGACGACTGCAATACCGAACCGTACGCTTCGAGACCGAAGTACTCGACACACCCAACTATCAAGGCAATGCCGTCATAAACTATACCGACCGTGCCGTGCCCTATACACGCGTCATTGAACACAAGCACTTCGAGATGTTCGGAGACGAGGTTTACCGCTGTCCCAAGACGGTGATCAGCCGTGAATACAGCTTGGAATGGCAACCGGGCATGGAACCTTATTATCCTGTTAACGACGACACCAACAATGCCCTCGCCAAACGCTACCGAGACTTAGCAGTAGCCGAGCCCAACGTGATCTTTGGTGGTCGGCTAGCCGAATACAAATACTACGATATGGCTCCCGTAATGCAAAAGGCCATTACAGTGTACGCTTGACCTCAGCCAACGGTAAGCGTCTTTATCGCCTCGCTGAGCGCTTCACGGAAATATTGACCAGTAGCCAACCGATGGCTCACCCGGCCGACATTCTCACACAGTTTCCGGTAATGATCGGGAGAAAGCGAAGGCAACAGACTGTTGAGCTGACCGATGTTGTCAATCGCCAGTCCTATGCCTTCCGACTCGACAATAGGTGCCAACGCACTGTGGCTCCATACCACTAAAGGAAGCCCTGCCCGTAGATAGAACGAAGCCTTATGCGGACTATTCAAACGCAAATACTCACCGAAAGCGCCTGTACAGCTCTCCAGACTATCACCATCCCATACAAGACCATATTCGCCTTCTACACCGGCAATAAACTCTTCCGGCGACATGAAGCCATTGATCTTCATGTGCCTGCCTTCCTTCAGGCTTGGCAAACCGTCTCGGTTACCGTAGACTACCAGCTGATACTCCTTTGCCTCAGCAGCCATTTGCAGAAGGAATGTGTTCTTGCGCTGTGCCAATGCACCAGCATACACCAGACGCGGTAATGAAGCAACGCCATTCCGTGGACTACTGACTGCATTACTTCTGTAATCAAAGAGCTGAAGATGACCCGTAGGATGCTGATAGCCATGCTCCATAAGCCACTGTTGCATGGTGGCATTCGAAGCTATCACATAGTCGGCATGCATCAGCCGCTTGATTTCTTGACTGACAGTCAGCTTCTTGCGACGCATAGAGCCTAGATCGTGAATCAAGGCAATGACACGGGCACCCTGCAGATGAGCCATCCGGCATACAAAAGAGAAATACTTCTTTACAGGATATTGCAACACAATGATATCACCGCGACGCACACTTCCCATATAGCGCACAATCCCCATAAGATCAAGCACGAAAGTAGTTACCTTTCCCGGATGATAGCTTGCAGGCAAGCCCAGACAGACAGCACCCATTTCTCGCAGTGTCTGTTCGTTGTCTGTTTTTGCTTTGTTGCCCGAGGAGGTGATGTTACGGTAGTTGCGTGAAAGATAGCACAACCGGAAAGAAGAAAGATTCTGATGCATAATTCTTACTTTTATTACTTTTTGAAGTATTGGCCTCTCACAGTAGCCGTCGATCCTCTTAGCAAGGATAGAAGCGGGTAGGGAAGAAGGAACCTATTTCGTCTTCTCCGACTTCCGTACTTTAGATTTTTCTATGACCTTTCCATTAACCAGTTCAAACCGCCTGTCAAACTCTTCCTTAGTACGTTTCCAGTGATTATGGGTCCAAAGATAATATTCCGGATGCCTCTGTATATCCTGCTCTAAGAGGGAAAAGAAGCGACGGGTGATCTCATATTCCGGCAAGCTGCCTGGATCGCGTGTGATGAGCTGGAAAGTACAGGTATAGTATCCACGACGAGGACGCTCCATCTTCACATAGAATACGGCATTATTCATCTTGCGCATGATGCGCTCGGCACCCGTAAACACAGGAGTCTGATGGTTGAGGAATGGCAACCACAGATGGATGTTCGTCCATCGGGGTGCCTGATCAGCAATATATCCGAAGATGGAGCGCTGACCCTTTCCCCGAAGTGTCACGAGGGCACGAAGGATGTCTTTCTTTGGCACTGGCAATCCATTAGGCTGTGAGGAGCGCAGATGATGGAAAAGATCATCAAAAGACTTGGAATGAAGAGGATCATAGACCAATCCTACCATACGGTTTCGGGGAAGAAATGCTCCTATGGTCGATAGCCATTCCCAATTGCAGTAGTGACCGAGAATGCCTCCTGCATCCTGTCCTTCCTGAAAACATTGCTCCACTTCTTCAACATTGTTCACCTGAAAACGGCGATACAGTTCCTTATCACTGATACTCAACAATTTGATGGCCTCAAAGAAATAGTCACAGAACCAATGATAAAACTTCCGTTCGATCTTCTTGATCTCCTTTTCGTTTCGCTCCGGGAAAGATGTCTCCAGATTTCTGCGTACGATCTTACGGCGATAACGTGCCACATCGTACACAAAGAAATAGCCTATATCCGAAAGGATATACAGCAACCGGAAGGGTAGGAGGGAAATAAGATAAAAAATGCCGTAAACTATTCGTGACATATCCAGATTGATTTACAAAAGACAATGGTCATAGCCCATTTGGCTACACGGCCTATTCATATCAGCAGTGACACAGAGTATCTGCATCCCCGGACTGCCGTCTGCCTGCGGCCATGACATTTCTACGCATATTTATCCGTAAGGCGATGTTTGTTCGACTTTCGTCATAGGCTGTCCGTAACCAGGGGCAAGATCCTCCGGCAGCTGTCCATACGGACGACCACCGTTTCACTTTAGCTCTGCATATCATGCAACCGCTTATAATATCCATCAAGGGCAAGCAGTTCATCATGCGTGCCGCGTTCCACGATCTGTCCCTCATGCAGCACACAGATCTCATCGGCATTCCGGATCGTGGAGAGGCGATGGGCAATGGCCACGGTAGTACGTGTCTTCATCAGGCGCTCGAGGGCATCCTGCACAAGATGCTCGCTCTCCGTATCAAGGGCGGATGTGGCCTCATCAAGGATCAGGATGGGCGGATTCTTCAGTACGGCACGGGCAATGCTCACACGCTGACGCTGACCACCGGAGAGTCGGCCACCACGATCACCGATATTCGTATCGAAGCCCTTTTCCGACTCCATGATGAAGTCGTAGGCATTGGCTATCTTAGCCGCACGGATCACCTCCTCTTTTGTGGCATGACTGACACCAAAGGTGATATTGTTGTAGAACGAGTCGTTAAAGAGGATGGCTTCCTGATTGACGTTACCGATCAGCTCACGCAGATCATGGATGCCAAGATCACGCACGTTCACACCATCGACAAGCACCTCACCCTCCTGTACATCATAATAGCGGGGAATAAGGTCGACAAGTGTCGACTTGCCACTACCACTCTGTCCTACGAGTGCCACTGTCTTTCCTTTAGGAATGACGAGATTGATGTCTTTCAGTACCCACTGTTCACCATAGCGGAACGACACATGGCGGAACTCTATCTGATGTTCAAAATCTTTGATATGCACCGGATGTTCCGGCTCTCGGATTGTGATCTCTGCCTTCAGGATCTTGTCAACACGCTCCATCGAGGCCAGGCCCTTAGGTACACTGTACCCTGCCTTGGAGAAATCCTTCAACGGATTGATGATGCTATAGAGAATCACCATATAATAAATGAACGTAGGACCGGAAAGCACCTCCTGATTAAGCACCAGAATACCTCCAAACCAAAGTACGATTACAATCATCACCGTACCCAGAAACTCGCTCATGGGATGACCAGCCTGCTGACGGATGTTCACATGCATGATATTCTGCCGGTAGTCAGAGTTCACCCGGTCGAAACGCTTATTCATCTTCTCTTCCGCACAGAAAGCCTTGATGATGCGCAGACCACCAAGCGTCTCTTCCACCTGACTCATCGTATCGCTCCACAAGGCCTGTGCCTTGATGCTCTTCTGCTTGAGCTTACGTCCTACAAGTCCCATAAACCAACCGAAGACTGGCACAAAGACGATGGTGAACAAGGTAAGCTGCCAAGAGATGACAAGCATGGCTACGAAATAGGAAACGATCAGGATCGGGTTCTTGAAAAGCATGTCAATGCTCGCCATGATCGAGTTTTCTATCTCCTGCACGTCACCGCTCATTCGGGCAATGATGTCACCCTTGCGTTCCTCAGAGAAGAAGGCCAGGTCAAGAGAAGTGATCTTACGGTATAGCTGGTTACGGATATCACGCACCACACCAGTACGGATCGGAATAATCGTAGCTGAAGAGGCGAAATAGCATGCTGTCTTCAGTGCAGTCATCACCACAAGGGCCATACCGATAAAGAGTAGGGTAGTGGTGGAGCCATATTCATTGATGACCTGCTGCACAAGATAATCGGCATTATTGGAAATCACCTCCTTATTCATCGCCCATGGCATCAGTCGCGTGGCAGTTCCCGCTCCCTCTGTCTTGAACAGGATCTGTAAGAGGGGGATGAGCGTGGCAAAGGAGAAGATGTTCAACACCGCACTGAGGATGTTGAAGATCACCGACAGTACAAGGTACTTCTTATAAGGCGGTACAAACCGTCTCAGGACTTGCAGGAACTCTTTCATAATCAGATAACCTCACCAAATAACGTTGCTGATGTAGAGCCTGTGATGCGTACGCGCACCGTCTCTCCGATATGATGTCCGCCACGGTCGATGACCACCGCCTTGTTCTGTTCCGTACGCCCCATAAGCTGGTTGGGGTCACGCTTCGACGTGCGCTCAAGCAAGATGTCAAACTCCTTACCTTCATCTTCCTTATTGCGCTGTGCGGAGATCTCCGTCTGCAAATGGATCAACTCATTGAGGCGGCTGATCTTCGTCTCCTCACTGACATTATCGGGCAGATGACGGGCCGCATACGTGCCGGGACGCTCTGAATACTTGAACATAAAGGCTGAGTCGAAGCCCACCTCACGCATCAGTGACAGTGTCTCCTCAAAATCCTCTTCCGTCTCGTCGTGATAGCCCACAAAGACATCGGTGGTCAGTCCGCAACCGGGTATGATCCGTCGGATGGCCTCCACCTTCTTCAGATAGTCCTCACGCGTATATTTACGGTTCATCAGCTTCAGTATCTTGTCACTTCCACTCTGCACGGGGAAGTGGATATGCTTACAGAGGTTAGGTTCCTCAGCTATCGCATGGAGAATGTCCTCGCTCATATCCTCAGGGTTGGAGGTAGTGAAACGTACCCGCATGTCAGGCACGGCACGCGCCACCTCACGGAGCAGTTCAGCAAACGATTCCACACGTCCCTTCTGCTCCTTGCTGCCAGGAGTGGGCAGACCATAGGAGTTGACATTCTGTCCCAGCAGTGTCACCTCCTTGAATCCCTTGTCATGCAAGTCGCGCACCTCAGCAAGAATGCTATCGACATCACGTGAGCGCTCACGACCACGGGTGTAAGGCACGATACAATAGTGACAGAAATTATTGCAGCCACGCATGATACTGACAAAGCCACACACACGATTGCCGCCAATACGTTCGGGCATCACATTACGGTAAGTCTCCGTCGTCGACAACTCAATGTTAATGGCATTATGCCCGTTCTCACACTGTGCGATCATATCAGGCAAGTTGAGATAAGCGTCAGGACCACAGACTAGATTGGCATGATGGTTGGTCATCAGATCGTCTTTCACGCGCTCAGCCATACAGCCCAGCACGCCAAGGATGAGACGGCGCCCCTTGCGCTCCTCAGCATAGAGCGTGTCGAGACGATGATAAATCTTGCTCTCGGCATTGTCGCGGATAGAGCAGGTATTAAGAAAGATGGCATCAGCCTCTTCTTCTTTCTCACAGACTTCATAACCGGCCATCTGCATGATGGAGGCGACCACCTCGCTGTCTGCCACATTCATCTGACAACCGTATGTCTCTATAAAAAGCTTCTTTGTCATTGGATATAAAATAGAGATAAAGATTAATTGATATAAATTTCCGTCACCTTCCGTGCTGCAGTCAGTGTTCAGTCACCTGACAGCCCTTCATTCTCTTTGTCAGCACCAGGCCGACATAGAAGAAGGTAATGCCCGTAACCAGGCCGGCAAGGGCATCGATAAGATAATGAGCCTGGATATACACTGTTGACATGCACAGCAGAACATAAAGGGGAACGAACAGCCAAAGCCAGCGCCAATAGCGCGTATAGATCACCAACAGCAGACACACCGTCGACACGCCGACATGTGAGGATGGGAAAGCGGCTGTCGGCCGTTCTCCTGCCGCCTTAGCATCTTCGACAAGATGATAGAAAATACCATCGGTATAGCCCGGTGCAGGCAGGCAGTCCTGATGGCTGTTGAAATAATCGCCCAAAGAGGGAAAAGTACCGGCTACTATATCCTTTATACCTACAGCCTTATAATAGAATGTAGGACCGGCAACAGGCAACACATCATAGATCACATAATAGGTGAAAAATGAAGCGAGGATGATCCATGCCGCCCGCTCAAAGTTCTTGTACTGACCGAAAAAGAAGATAAGCAACGTGAGGATGATCAGTGGATAATAGGAGGCATAGCCCAGATCCATCAGCTCACTCACCACATGGGAAGGATAATGCTGTGAGAACAGCAAAGCCGGTTGACAGCCAAAGAGCATCTGGTCAATCTCAGCGAAATGATGATCAAGATTGGGCAATATCCGGTTGAGCTCATAAGTGTCAGGATACCAGATGGCAAGCAACACACCCTGCACAATAACACGCAACAATCTTGTCACACGACACGGTACCAGCTCATAGACGGCCCACACTGCCAGCGTGATGAAACACAGACGAACACGACCCCAGATCAGAGCCTCGGGCGATTCCAACTTCGTATAAGTGAACAGTACCATCAACAGCGTGAAGAGGGCATAGCCCAGTACTGTCCACTCTAACGGCATCAGACCGCGGTGCGGTTTCTTTTCTATGGTTATATATTTCTTCAATGATATGATCATATCCAATTATTTTCCTTATACCATTTCACGGTCAATGCCACACCTCTCTCAAGCAGATATTGGGGGTGATAGCCCAACTCGTTTACTGCCGGAGTGATGTCACAACGCCAGTTGCGTTGCCGGAGGATGTTGTATTTGTCATTGTTGAGAGCCGTCATCTTTCCGGTAAGATGCATCCAGCGGTCGCCGACGGCCGTCACGACACGCAGCATCCAGATGGGGGCTGTAATGCGAATCCACCACGGACGGCCCAAAGCCTCGCGGATAAGTCGGCTGAAGGTTGAACTCTGATACACGGCACCATCGCTGAGAAAATATTTTCTGCCATTGCCACCATGGTCAAGAGCCAGGAACACAGCTTGCACAACATCGGCTACATAGACAAACGTAATGTCCTGACGTTTGAAGCCTACCGAGAAATCGGCATGCTGGCTGATACTCTTCACCATCAGGAAATAGTCCTTTTCCCTCGGGCCGTAGACGCCCGTAGGACGCAATACGACAAAGGGCAATCTTGAAGCTACACTATCGAGGAACTGCTCAGCCTCCAACTTACTACGGCCGTAGGCCGTATTGGGACAAGGCTGGTCCGTCTCAGTGATCTCCTGATAGGGTTGCTGCTCCCTGATGGCACCAAAGACAGAAAGTGAAGAGAGATAGACAAAGCGTTTCAGTGGCATGCCTAGCTTTAATAACGCTCCGACCAGATGCTTCGTACCCTCCGTATTGACGCGGAAAAAGTCTGACTCTCTCAACGCCTTGGTTACGCCAGCAGCATGGACCACATAGTCGAATGTATGGCTGCGTAAGGATTCTATAAGCTTCGCTTCTGAACTGAAATCAAGATTAATAAAGTGTATGCGACTGTCCTGCAGATAACGGCGACTACTCGTAGGACGAACGGCAGCCCACGTCTCAAATCCATGGGCAAGAGCCTCCTCCACGATAAAACTGCCGATGAACCCGCTGGCTCCGGTGATAAGAATCTTCATTCGAATGTCTGACTATAATATGGTCGCAAAGGTACGTATTTTCCGCTGAGTAAACAAGTATTTAAATTATTTTCAGTCAACAGAAAAGGAAAAAGGAGAGCATCTCTCTAATGTCCGCGAACAACTTGCCGGCACTATCTGACAATCCTTGTCAAGTAAGAGAAAATGAATACTATGGCAGATAAATAAAAATTTAATATATCTGCGTTACGGATTATTCTCAAAATTTATATATTAATCTGTCATATTTATATTCATTTTCCACCTTTATCTGTCAATGAGTTGCAAAAATAATACATATTCCTAAGCTATTCTTCCTCCCTGTCCCTTCTACCGTCACTCAGACGAATATCCAAGTAGGAAAATTGTTTTTACTTCATTCACTCATCTTCGGTATGTCATAGCTTTGTCGATGATTTATATTAACCTAGTAAGTACACACTTGTTTACAGAAACCAGTCGAAATTGATTTTTCCGAAAGATAAACTCCCTTTCTTCAATTATTTTGTTTAGTTTTGCAAACATAAAAGGACAATCTATCCCCAACTTTATAAAAAGCCGGATAAAATCATACGCAATAAAACAACAATTACACAGCGTCTTTATAAAACAATATATCAGAATGAACAAATTTTTATTGGGTACCCTGGCTCTCGCCACAGCCCTCACAACAACCGCACAGACACAGAAGCGGGCCTTCGAAGTGAAGGATGTCTACCGCGTACAGTATGCCTCAGGACCTACTGTAAGTGCCAAGGGACAGCTGGCTTATACTGTCAGTGGTTCTATTCTCAGCCGTCAGAAATCATTTATGAACATTGTTGTCGATGGCAAGACCGTCACCAATGACAGTCTAAGTGCTTCGCCCCAGTGGTCGGAAGATGGTAAAAAGCTGTATTACACTTCCTATAAGAACGGTACAGCCCAGCTCTATGTGCTGGAGAACGGTGTATCAACACAGCTTACCGATTATGCACTCGGTGTTCAAAGTGCCATTGTATCTCCTAACGGCCGGTACGTCGCCTTCGCCACCCAAGTGGATCCTCTCACTGACGGAACTGACGGCAAGGCACAACTCGCTGCCCTGACTGCCAAGCAGAAGAATCCTCTGCAGGCACATCTCACCGATTCGCTCTTCCTCCGCCACTGGACAGAGTACAACGACGGCCGCTACTGGCACATCCTCGTCTACGATCTGCAGACAAAGAAATATACCGACCTGACCCCAGGCCGCTACGACTCACCCGTCTTCTCACCTAACGGTCCTTCAGGATTCGTCTTCTCACCCGACAGTAAGGAGATCTGCTACTTGAGCAACCACGACCGCCATCCTGAAGCATCAACAAACTGTGACCTTTGGGTAGTGCCCGTCACTGGTGGTGAGACACGCTGTCTGACTGCCGACAATAAAGCATGGGACGGCTCACCACAGTACTCACCTGACGGCCGTTGGATCGCCTATCGTTTCCAGCGTACTCCCGGCTACGAGAGCGACCGCTTCATCCTTGGACTGATTAACCGCAAGACAGGAGAGAAACGCGTATTAACAGAACAATTCGACAACTGGGTAGATGACTTCCAGTGGAGCGCCGACTCGAAGCAGATCTATTTTCTCGGAGAGGTACGCGGTGAAGAGCCTCTCTATGCTGTTGACCTGGCAAAGGGCCACATCCGCCCTGTGATCGCCGGCAAAGCCATCAGCGGTTTCTGTGCTGACGGCAAAGGCGGCTTCTACTACAGCTACTCCACGACAGGTAAACCGTCAGCCCTCTATCATGCTGATAAGAAAGGACGTGAGACACAAGTGTCCCATCTCAACGACCAACTCGAAGCAGAGGTCGACATGCGTCCCTCAGAGACCATGTGGGTGATGGGTGCAAAAGGCGATTCAGTGGAAGTGTTCATTGTCAAGCCTCACAACTTCGATCCCTCAAAAAAATATCCTCTCATCGTCAATGTGCATGGTGGTCCTCAGATGCAATGGATGAACTCCTTCCGCGCCGACTGGCAGGTATATCCCGGAGCAGGTTATGTAGTAGCCTATCCTAACCCGCACGGCTCTACTGGCTACGGTCAGGATTTCTGCCGGGCCATCAGTGGAGACTGGGGTGGCTCACCTTATGAGGATGTCATCGCCGTAACCAATAAGCTCGCCGAGCTTAACTATGTCGATTCCACACGCATGGGAGCCATGGGATGGAGCTATGGCGGCTATTTCATGAACTGGCTGCAGGGACAGCCCCACCGCTTCAAGTGTCTCGCTTCAATGATGGGCGTATTCAACCTCAGAGCCATGTGGGGTACGACCGAAGAACTGTGGTTCCCCAACTTTGAGCTCGGAGGTCAGCCCTGGAACTCAAAGCTCTACGACAAGTGGAGCCCAAACATGTATGTGAAAAACTATCGTACACCGACACTAATCATCACCGGTGAGCGCGACTATCGCGTATCCTACAATCAGTCGCTGGAGTATTTTACCATTCTTCAGACACTAGGCATTCCCTCACGACTCATCATTTTCGACAATGATGGCCATTGGCCTTCCAACCTGAAGTCAATGCCCCTCTACTACAATGCTCATCTTGAGTGGTTCCACAAGTATCTTGGTGGCGCACCTGCTCCTTGGAAGAGTGAGGACATGGTGAAGAGTGGTGACTTCTTCAAAGACTAACAACGACTAACGGCCTCACCCTAAGCCGTAGATTCTATACTTTCCATTCTTTTCCGCTCTAGTTTCCTTAATTTTCTCTCTATCGTAATCTTACGCATAGAAGTCAATACAAAAGGAAACAGAACGGAAGAAAATGGAAAGTTTTATTTCATATCCCTCTCCTTCTAAAAAATCTGGGAAATTATCATTCCTTTTCGATATTTTACTGTATCTTTGTTGCATTAGCATTCAATAAGAGAAAAGATATGGCAAACCACGTATCCTGGAGTGAAGACTACTGGCTCCCTCTCATGCAACTTTATCTGAAGAAGCCGGAAGGAGTGAAGCCCATATACAGCCGTGCACTTGTTGACTTGGCACTTCAACTTCATATCACGCCCAAACATCTGTATAACAAAATGTTCCAGCTGCGGCAACTCGCCACGCCAATGATGCGGCAGCTGTGGGATACTTACGCCACAAATCCAGCTAAACTTGCCCGCAATGTCAAACTTCTCAGGAAGATGCATGGCTTCGGTAATGCAGGAGTATTCTATGATGGTGTACAAACAAATGCGACATGGGAGAAAGACTTTCTTCCCGTCGATGGATGGGAACAGCTACCGGAAAAAGATAAGAAAGGCTGTAAGGTACTAATGCCTATTTCACTCATTCTCATCCTTGACCTTTATTTTCGCCTTACACCCAATACAATGGCCCCCTCTACACCTGAGATCATCCATCTCGGTAAGCTCATAAAGGTGCAGCCCGCTCTCATCGTCACCGTCATGCGCCTCTTCCTCGGGCTCGACCCCTACATCTCACAGCCTCGGGATACCTCCCACCCCCTTTTCCCTGCCTGTCATGAGATATGGAACCGGTATGGCAATCAAGAGCCGGAAGTATTGGCAGCACTGGCAGCACAATTGAAAGAATATTTCTAAAACGACGGAGTATACCGACAACTCCTTTTCTCTCTATTTAACAATTATGGCACAACGACTCATACAGACACAAGCACAGACACAGCAGCAGGTACAGCAGCAGCATCTCTCGCAGCAGCAAATGCTCGAAGTGAAACTGCTAGAGATGCCATTGGCCGAACTGGAACAGAACATATCGGCTGAACTGGACGATAACCCCGCTCTCGAAGAAAAACGTGATAACGACGAGGACAATGAAATGAGTGCCACAGAGAATAATCCAGACGATGACAACGCCACTGATGACTATGACAGCGACGAGACAACAGGCGATGACCTTGATAATGCTCTCTCCGATCTGGAGAGTGACGACAACATGCCCTCCGCTGACTCCCGCCTTGTGCAGCACGATGCAAATGGTGCAGAGGAAGAGGAACGCGTATGGGGTGATACTACATCGTTCTATGACCGCTTGAAAGAACAACTCGGTGTTCTCGACCTCAACGAGCAGGATCATAAAATTATGGAATATCTCATCGGATCACTCGACACAGACGGCTGGCTGCGTAAGCCCCTCAGCACCATCTGCGACGAACTGGCTATCTACGAGTATATCGACGTGACGGAAGAGCATTTGGGAACACTGCTCAAGAAGCTACAGACCTTCGATCCTGCCGGCATCGGCGCGCGCTCACTGCAGGAATGTCTCTTGTTACAGATCGCCCGAAAGCCAAAAGGACACATGCGCGACCTAATGCAGGAAGTAATAGAAAAACAATACAAAAACTTCATACGTTTGCACTGGGACCGTATCGCCACAGCCCTCCACATCTCCGGTGACGAGGTGAGGGAAGTACGTGATGAGATACGCAAACTCAACCCCAAACCCGGATCATCGCTTGGAGAGACAGAAGGGAAAAATCTGCAACAGGTGACCCCCGACTTCATCATCGATACTGATGAGGACGGCAATGTATCCTTCACCCTCAACCGTGGACACGTGCCCAATCTGGTGGTCTCACGCGAATTTTGCGACATGGTCGACACTTACAAACAAAACAAGGGTACCATGAACCGGCGTGACAAGGAAGCACTGCTCTATGCCAAACAGAAAGTCGACCGTGCACAGGGATATATTGAGGCCATACGGCAACGACGCCGCACGCTTTACATCACCATGCAAGCCATCATCGACTGGCAGAAAAAATTCTTCCAAAGCGGTGACGAAGCCGATCTGCGGCCAATGATCCTCAAGGATATAGCCGAGAAAACCCATCTCGACATTTCCACCATCTCGCGTGTCTCCAATGTAAAGCATGCCCAAACTCCCTGGGGTACCTTTCCCCTCCGCTACTTCTTCTCCGACGGATACAAGACCGATGAGGGAGAGGATGTTTCCACACGCAAAATTAAAATCGCCTTAAAAGACGTCGTCAGCAAGGAAAACAAGCAAAAGCCGCTAAGCGACGAAGAAATCGCCGCACGTATGGAGAAGCTCGGCTTCCCCATCGCGCGCCGCACGGTATCAAAATACCGTGACCAACTCGGTATACCCACGGCACGGCTAAGAAGAGAATAAATCATCATTATGCAACAGCTAGAAACGAAGTCTCCTACACTCTTCAAAGAGAAAGACATCATCCTCATGGCGCGCATCGTCAGCATGATCTTCACGCCTTTCTATCTGCCCATACTTGGACTGATAGCACTTTTCATCTTCACATACATGAGCATCCTACCATGGCAGTATAAATTTTGGGTGCTTCTGTTGGCCTATCTATTCACGATCCTCCTGCCTACGTTGCTCATACGTCTCTATCGGCGTTATCAAGGCTGGACAAAAATAGATATCTCGCGCAGAGAACGCCGCATGATTCCTTATGTCATCACGATCCTTTGCTACTTCTTCTGCTATTATGTGATGTCAATGCAACGACTGCCACAATTCATGGCCAACATCCTCATGGTGGCACTCATCATACAGATCATCTGTGCCATTATCAATGTATGGTGGAAAATCTCCACGCATGCTGCGGCCATCGGCGGCGTAGAAGGTTCACTGCTGGCCTTTTCTGTCCTTTTCGACTTCGATCCGATGCTATGGTTCTGTATCTTGCTGATCATTGCCGGAATGGTAGGATCGGCCCGCATGATCCTACACTCCCATTCACTAGGGCAGGTCATCGCCGGCTTCTTCATCGGACTCATCTCCAGTTTCTGGATTATTGTGTAAGATAATACAGACACCGTCTGTCCGCAACAATCGTAACAACACAGGAAAATTTTCGCACACATTCAATTCATAACTCTAAATAAACAATACAATGGAACCAATCGTAAGCATTATCATGGGCTCGACCAGTGACCTTCCCGTCATGGAGAAAGCTTGTAAGTGGCTGGACGACCAGCAGATTCCCTTTGAGATCAATGCCCTGTCAGCTCACCGTACACCCGACGCTGTGGAACAGTTCGCCCGTGGTGCCAAGGAGCGTGGCATCAAGGTGATCATTGCCGGTGCCGGCATGGCAGCCGCTCTGCCAGGCGTCATCGCAGCCTCAACACCTCTGCCTGTCATCGGTGTACCTATTAAAGGCATGCTCGACGGTCTCGATGCCATGCTTTCCATCATCCAGATGCCACCGGGCATCCCCGTGGCAACGGTAGGTGTCAACGGCGCACAGAATGCTGCCATTCTCGCAGCTGAGATGATCGCACTCGGCGATCCCGAAGTTGCTGCCAAAGTGGAAGCATGGAAGGCCGGACTCGGCAAAAAGATCGAGAAAGCCAACGCCGATCTGAAAGAAGTGAAATATAATTTCAAGACAAATTAATGATCGACCTGTTTAACTATCATCGACGGGAAACAACACCCGTGCATGTCGGCCGCCTTACCATGGGCAGCGATGCACCCGTGCGTATCCAGTCGATGACCACGACAAACACCAACGACACGGAAGCTTGCGTAGCTCAGGCTGAACGCATTATCCGTGCCGGTGGGGAGTTGGTGCGCCTTACTACCCAGGGACGACGTGAGGCCGAGAACCTCGGTCCTATTCAGGATGAGCTGCGCAAGCACGGCTTCTCTACGCCTCTTGTAGCTGATGTCCACTTCAATCCTAATGTAGCAGACATAGCCGCTACCATCGTTGATAAGGTACGCATCAATCCCGGTAATTATGTTGACCCGGCCCGTAAATTCATCAAGCAGGAATATACTGATGAAGAATATGCCGCCGAACTGAAAAAACTCGACGACCGCTTCACGCCTTTCCTCAATATCTGCAAGGAGCATCACACTGCCATCCGCATCGGTGTGAATCACGGCTCACTCAGCGACCGTATCCGCAACCGCTATGGTGACACACCACAAGGCATTGTGGAAAGCTGCATGGAGTTCCTGCGCATCTGCAAGCGTGAGCATTTCGATGATGTAGTCATCTCCATCAAGTCAAGCAACACTGTCGTGATGGTCGAATCGGTGCGTCTGCTTGTCGATACTATGGATCGCGAAGACATGCACTATCCCCTACATCTCGGTGTCACAGAGGCAGGAGAAGGGGAAGACGGACGCATTAAGAGTGCAGTCGGCATAGGCGCCTTACTAGCTGATGGCCTCGGTGACACAATCCGTGTATCGCTCTCTGAAGAACCGGAGGCTGAGATACCCGTTGCCCGACATCTCGTCGACTATATCGGCCGTAAAGCCGGTCACCAACTTGTTCCCGCAGAAATCTGCGACAAGCTCAACTGGTTGCATCCTAAACGACGCACAACTACAGCCGTACGTAACATTGGAGGCTCTAACGTGCCTGTCGTCATACTGACTGCTACCGACGGACAAGCATCGGCAGTAACTGCAGAAGAAGACAAGCCACAAGCCGATTACCTCTATGTAGGTCCCCACTTCCCGGAAGAACCTGCAGAAGGCCGTGACTACATTGTCGATTTTAATGTATATGCCGAAGCGTTGAAAGCAGGTAAGAACGTAGAACATGTGTTCCCCATCTTCCCTGTGACAGTCCTTCCCTTTGTAGCTTCACTTGAGGCACCTTTAAAATTCCTTGTACTTCAGTTCGGTACTCCTGCTGAGGAATATATCACATTACTGAAGAAGCATCCAGAGGTAGTGGTGATCGCCATGAGCAACCATCAAAACCGTCTCGGATGCCAACGTGCCCTCGTACATGAAATGACCAATGCCGGTCTGACCAATCCTGTCATCTTCGCACAGATGTACCACATCGGTGGAGAAGCCGGACAGAACAAGTCCAAAGACAATGAGCCAACCGATCTCCAAGCTGAAAAGATAAAGGCTGATAAGGAAGAATTCCAACTCGAGTTTGCAGCCGATATGGGGGCTCTATTGATGGATGGGCTCACAGATGGTATATGGGGAATGAATGAGGGTGATGTGTCGTCAGCCGATCAGGAAAGTACCTCTTTCGCCATTCTGCAGGCTGCCCGGTTGCGTACCACAAAGACAGAATATATATCTTGTCCAGGATGTGGTCGTACACTCTACGACCTTCGCCAGACCATAGCTCGCATCAAGGCCGCTACTACCGATTTGAAAGGACTGAAGATAGGCATCATGGGTTGCATTGTCAATGGTCCTGGAGAGATGGCCGACGCCGACTACGGATATGTAGGTGCTGGACCTCATCGTGTTTCTCTGTACAGAAAACAAGAATGTGTCGAACACAATATCCCTGAGGATGAGGCTGTATACCACCTGCTGGCTCTCATACACAAGGATAAGGAAAAATAATGCTTCGGACAAATGATATTCTTATTATCATGAAGCAATACTGAATAAAGGAGCTATGTCAAAACAAGCATAGCTCCTTTTTTATTTCTGTCCTAACTAAAAATATTACTGCCAGCTAAAATTTATCCTTAATGATCTATTAGGAATCTTCACAAACTTACCAAACCATTAAGTTTGATGTTATAAAACAAGGGCTGCATCGTACTTACAACACAGCCCTTATTTTGATTATAGGCTTCTACCTACTTCTTTCCTATAAAAAGGAACAATATCTGTAATGCTCCTCCCATAAGATCTACCGGATCACTTCACTACACTGGTAATTGGATTACGCACTCCCTTCATTTGCGTAAGGAAAGCCTTCGCATAACCGAATTTCAAGTGCATGTCAAGACGGATAGGAAGATGGTTTTCATCATCAGTGACGAAAAAATCAACTATCTTCTTATATTTGTTGCTATCATCATCCTTATCCATATAGGCCAGCTTCAGACACCGGTATTTCACCCCGTTGTCGGCCTTAACGGTTACTTTTCCCTCATAGCGAAGCCGTGCGGCGTAAGTCTTCTTGCCATCGGCAATGGGAAAGTCAATAAGCTGTCCATTCTTCCACTTTGTCGGAACAAACGAGCGGGCACGCATATAGATGCTCATCATGTCATAAACGCAATATGAAAGAGTTTCCTGGTTCCATGTCTTCTTGCCGTCGCTATGCTGCCGACACTGCTTGATATGACATTTGCCACCCGGATAACTGTACCACACTTGATCAACTGTATAACGTTTTCCCTCACGTGCTCCCTTTCGATAGTAGAGAGGCTCCATTTTCTGGGTGTTATAGCAGAGAAGTGTGTCACGCATCAGGAAAAACTTATCAGCCTTACTGCTACCACGTGTGATAAGACTCGTACGATAGGCCGACTTTCCTTGATAGGTAGTCGCAACAGTCGATATGGATGCTGTTCCAGCCTTCACCCATACAAACTTCCAGTTGAAGTAGAGATTATAAGAAATAAACTCGCCCGATTTAAAGGCGGTATTTCTGAATGTGCACTGTGCCGAAGCCTGTAGCGTCGCTATAGCTAGAAGCAGAAATAAAATCAATTTCTTCATATTCGTTCTATTTTTGCGGTAGATATTGAATGCCTAATTTAGCAGCGCGCTGTGCGTTGCGGTTCTGTATTTTCTTTTCCTTATCAGCCTTCTGTTTTGTAATGTCAGCGGGTTTCTGCTGATAGAGTGGTTTTTCTGTAGGATTCCAGCTCACTGTCATATCCCATTTTGCCTTGCATGTGATCTTTTCCGGATAAAAATACACCTGTTCGGGCTGGAGCTTGAGATCATAGTCGCCTGTATCCCATTTTCCATTGTGATTGGCATCGATGATAAGCGAAACATAATAGTCGCCTTCTTTAAGATAATAGAATTCGGCCTGTCCGTTATCCACCGTATCCGTCTTCACCACATTACCGCTCTTATCAAGCAGATTGACAAGCAGGTGCTTCCCTGACATTCCATTAATAGTGATCAGCAATGAAGCATAGGTATCATTACCAGGCACTTTCAGTCCCATTTTCTGAGCCTTTGTCACTGTTCCATAGATATCGCGAAAGGCTGCACTATCCGTTTCCAGTGAATATTCCATATCGGGTCTCCAGGATGCCCTCAACACATAGGTCATATCAGACAACCGTCTAAGATCATAAGGCTCCTTATACCACAACGAATCGTTCTGCTGATGTGAATAAAGATGTATCATACCCGTATCAACAGGTTCAAGTGGCGTAGGGCTGGTAATGGTGATATTCTGATCGGGATCAAGGCTTTGAGACGGCTCAAATTTTAGTGCCAATGCCTCGGGAGGCATGATCGAGTCGTAAGGCTCACCGCGTTTTTTCTTCTTCTCCTGATCTTTCTGCCACTCTTCAATCTTTTTCTGCTGTTCCTTCAGACGGCGAGCGTATGACACTTTGGAAAGAAACTCAAGGGTATCTGTCTGCTGACGCAACACACCAAGCGTATCGGTAATCGATGTCGTGACCGACAAACGCAAAGTATCTTGATTGACAAGTGCCGTGTCACGTAGCCAATACAAGAGCGAGTCCTTGCCTGCTACAGGCCGTTCTATAAGAAACGCATCGGTAGCATCAAAATTCAATCCTTTGATTGTCGGTAGCACACTGTCTGGATAGCTGTAATTGAGCAGTAAATAACGAGGGTCAGGACGTTCGCTCTTTAAAAGATAACGTGTTGAAATCGTAGCATTAAACACTCTCAGACAAACATCGTCCGGAAGAAAATGGGTATAATGCACACGATCAATACTCATAATGCGCAGAGAATCTTTCCACAGAGTATCCTGCCTGATATCGTCTTTAAACGTAGGCTCGATAATTTGATCACTAAAGCCCATCATCTCCGATCGTTGTCCATAGCGATAGTCACCATCCTGATCTTGCAAGGCAAAGATATGATAGCGTCCGGGTGCTACACCCCGAACGATAAAATGACCACGAGAATCAGTCCGTGCCACGCGTAGCATTGGCAACTTGCAGAAAGCCGAGTCACTGAGATTGTCATACAATCCCACCAGAATACCTTTCACCGGCTCCAGATTCTCGGCATTGATCACATATCCGGCTACCTCAAGAGTATCTATCCTATTACCTGTGGAAAAAGTATAGATATAGTTACCCAACGGATTCCCTTCGTTATTATCAGAAATAGAAGAAGAGAAATCGATGGTATAGGTTGTATTAGCCTTAAGCGAATCGACCAGCTTAATGGAAATTCTCTTTCCTTGAGATTTTATTTCCGGTGCCTCTGTCTGAGGCGGTGAGACAATCACGTTTTCTGAAGCGTTTTCTATCTTGATAAACTCATTGAAGTCGACGTAGAACTGCTTTGCCTTCACATTCACAGCACCTTCAGCAGGATTCGCTCCGATCACCCGTGGAGGCGTCTCATCATACCAGCCACCGTCGGGTGATCCCATACGCGCACAGCCTGCCACTATCAATGCTGCGACAGCTATCACAAATCCTACTATAATCCGACTGTACTTCATACTAGTTTCTCTTTATTCATCTCCAGAAGCTCGTCAATATTTTTTCTCGAATTACTCAAACGAGGTATTTTATGCTGGCCACCTAGCTTTCCTTTTCGTTTGAGCCACTCATTAAACAATCCTTTTTGTGCCACAACAACCTCCAACTTCTGCAGTGTGACATCATGGAAGCGTTTGGCCTCATAATCAGAATTGACGGTTTGGAGCTGTTGATCAAGCAGATCACGAAAATGTTCTACTGAATCCGGATCCTTACTGAACTCAATCAGCCACTGGTGACGGCATTTGGCATTTGCATCCATATATACCGGCGCAGCCGTATATTCACTCACCTGTGCTCCTGTCTTCTCGCATGCATAGGCCAGTCCCTTCTCCGCATTGTCCATAATAAGTTCCTCACCAAAAGCATTGATAAAATATTTTGTTCGACCTGTAATGACAAACTTATAGGGCTTCTTACTCGTAAAACGCACCGTATCACCAATCTCGTAGCGCCACAGACCGCAGGATGTAGTGATCACCATAGCATAATTGCGTCCTATCTCAACACCCTCTAGAGGTACGATAGTGGGATGGGGCGTACCTACTTCCTCTACCGGAATAAACTCGTAGAACACGCCATAGTCAAGCATCAGAAGCATCGATGAGTCATCAGGATCATCCTGAATGCCGAAGAAGCCTTCTGAAGCATTGTAGGTTTCCATATAGTGCATCTTAGGCGAAGTGATGAGCTGCTCATATTGCTTGCGGTAAGGTGTGAAAGCAATACCTCCATGGAAGAATACCTCTAGATTGGGCCACACATCCTCAAGATGTTTTTTGCCCGAAATCTCAAGCACACGTACCAGTACACTCATCATCCACGATGGTACACCGGAAATATTCGTCACATTCTTGTGCAGACATTCATGGGCTATACGGTCGCGTTTGAGTTCAAAGTCGCTCAACAAAGCCGTACGCTTCTTCGGCACACGTATGAGATTGACTAACGGATTGATGTTCTCAATAAGAATGGCACTGAGATCTCCTACTATTGAGTCCTGCACATTGTAATTAGGCGAGTGGCTACCTCCAAGAATCAGACTTCTTCCGTCGAAGAGGCGGCTTTGAGGATTATTGCGCAGATAGAGAGCTACCACATCCTTGCCCCCCTGATAATGGATATTCTGCAATCCCTCCGGCGAAACGGGGATAAACTTTGATTTGTCATTGGTCGTACCCGACGACTTTGCGTACCATTTCACCTGTCCGGGCCAGAGCACATTAGTCTCCCCGTGACGCATCCGGTCAATATCATCCTTCAGTTCTTCGTAAGTATTGACCGGTACATTCTGCGCGAAGTCATCATAGCTATCCATCGAAGAAAAAAGATGGTTGCGTCCATACTCCGTATTGCAGCCTTTGCTGACAAGATAATGCAGCACTTCTTTCTGCAACTCTTCCGGCTGTGTGAAATATCTTTCCAGCTCATGTTGGCGTGGCAGAAAAAATTTGCTTGCTATGCTTGTTAAACTCATAATCTGTGCATTATATAATATTGATTGCAAATTTACGGCTAAAGATTGAAAGCGGGGCAGATATTTACAATAATTAAGACGGAAAGGGAAGTAAATAAAGCCGTTTTTATGCTACAATGGGACAATACTAAAAAAGAAGGGAAAAATATGCTTTTCCACTCCCTATCATTTCACTAAAATAATAATCCGAAAAACGGAAAATATCTACAGATATCCTACCTCCACTATACTGTATCCTACAAAAAATTACTGCAAAACAGAATTGACAGAATAAACTCTTGAAAAGAGATTCACAGACTGATTTTGAAAAAACTCATAGCAAATCATCTCCTTCCGACTTACCTGATCTGATACAAAAGTCAGGTAGAATATCAAATTTCTCCATGATATTTCTACCTGACTTCCTCTTATTATATTAACTGTCAGTGCAGCTGTTTAATGCCGTATGGCGTCTCAATAATACCACTGTGACGTGTATCTTGTATGATCTGTCGGTTTTTCTCCACAGATTCCCGTGTCTTATAAGGTCGTTTGTGATCGAGATGAAGTGCTATAGCTGAGAATCTGATCTGTATCGGCCGCAATCCATTATTACGCAACCGTTCTCCTAGTTCCCGGTCCTGTCCTCCATAGTGCATCTCCTCATTGAAGCCATTGACGGCTAACAAATCGGTACGCAAAGCTGACGCATTACAACCGTTCCATGTGGCATTAGCAGGTGTAATAGTATTCATGATTCGTGCGACATAGTCTTTCCCCAGTAATTTCAAGCATTTGATATTCAATTTCAACCCTCTCTCACGTAACCAATGCAGGGAAAAAGCATTTCCGGAAGAAATATCCTCCAACGTAATGGCAAGACTGATATCCATCGGTAATCGAAAATAACCACCAGAAAGGAAATATCCCTGATGAGCATAACGGAGATGAGTTGCTATGAAGTCAGCCCGAGGTATACAATCCTGATCCGTAAAAATCAAATAGTCAGCTTTTGCCTCCAAAAGAGCTGTATTAAGTATTCTGGATTTTCTGAATCCCTGATCTTCATGCCATACATGTTTGATCGGTAACTGGTCTTTGAAACTGTCGATAAGACGCCGCGTTTCATCGGTCGAGCCGTCATCAGCTATTACTATCTCGTCAGCCGGCCGTGTCTGACAAGTATATCCCCAAAGAGTCTTCTCAAGCCATCGGGGATTGTTATATGTGGAGATTATCACTCCGACTGTCATATCTTTTTTATTCATTTTTTATCAGTTATCTACTATATTCACACATTATCATCTGATCTTCCAAGATATTGCTGCAAAGTCCACATACCATTAAGGTCAATCCACTGCGTATCATTAAGGTTTTTTCGACCATTATTCCGTTTTTGCAACGCACTGCGTCCCGTACCGGGAATCTCGATAGGCTTGAAGAATATCTCACTATTCAATGCTCCTACCACATCTATTCCACATCTTAATTCGTTGGCCTTCAACCATAAATCATCTGCATAAGGACAATGATCCATAAACAAATCCTTACGAAACAACTCATCATCGTACCAATGCGGAGGGTACAAAACGCCACCACAACCAATGGCTACATTCAAAGGTGAACTATTATCGGCCGCCTCCTGATTTTTGGGCCATTTTTTATAAGGACTCATCTGACCATCACAAAAAGTGATACGACGAGATATGTTACAGCATATCTGACCGGGAAATTTTTTCTGCAGACGAAGCAGATTTGTAATCGTCTCCACAGGATATAGAATGTCATCGTCAACCGTAATAACCGTACTGTCAGGATATTCACGGAACACATAATAATACTTCTTATGTGATCGGATGTTTCCGTCTACAAAATGGATTTCCAACCCATACTTCTCCAGTTCTATGAGCTGCGGACTAAGATCCTCTTTTCCATTAGAAAACTCTTCAGCCGAAAGCCACAATATGATCTTATCAGGACGCGTCTCTTGTCGAAGAAGAGAATAGATTACTAAATGCAAAGTACTGATGCGTGACGGAAAAGAGGTAAGAGACACTATTAGATCATTACCACCCGAAAGCGGAAGCAAATCATAAGGATGAAGACCACGATACATATTGATCACTTTTTTCTTATTCAGCTTCACTTTCGCCCGTAAGGGAAGCGACATCAAATGACGATGAAAAAATCCCTTTCGCTTAACTACCCGAAGAATGAAATACTCCCATATATATTGATTATACAGGAGATCTATCTCTTTATCAATACAAGTTCTCTCCTTATTATTTTCTACGGAATATTTTTTTTCTGCTTTTTGATGCTTTAAAAAACGTTTAAAACGTCCATGGACAGCACGTCGATGTTCAAAATGTATCAATTTTTCCATTACGCCAGCTACTGTCTCATCGACATTCCAACTTCTAGTCTCAGCATAACGAGACACTACATATCTCATCAGCTTACGATCGTGGGTTAGACGTTTGAGATTATCCAAGCAGTCATTCTTGTCAGCTTGTATAAAAGAAGAACGGTTTGTATCGATAAACCAGAATGTAAAATTGTTATTCTCGTCCTTTTTATACAGAATGTTAGTCAGATTCAAATCGCCATGCATCACACCTTTCTCATGCATGACAGCCAGTTGGCGCGCCAATGCGTCAGCCGCATTACGATCAAACTGTCCATTGCCTAATATCTTGCTCAGAGACGGTAAAGCACAAGCCTCCGACACAAAGAAACTGTCGGACATCAGTATGCCTTCACGCAGTTCTATATATGCTATCTCGCGAGGCGTATTGATTCCTTTCTCTCGCATTATCTGAGCATAAAGATATGCTCTCTCAGCCTTACTTCTCTTAAAAAAAGAGTAGGCTACACGTTGTACAAGATTGGGACGCTTATAGCGTTTCACTACCAATGTACGCCCGTTTATGCCAAAAGCTTTCACTGTGTTGCGTCCCTTATAAAGTGTTGTACCCATGACAGAAAATGTCTTCGGTAACTCCATGATGAAATTCTGTAAAGCCATATCATCAGGACAAATCACAATTTTTTTTATCTTACTCATGCTAATTTTTAACTTATTGATGTATGACTTATCCATTTTTTCTGGCGTAACTCAGCAAGTTGGCAGAAAAAACAATTTTCCTAACCCATGTATCGTAGCCGGTAAAAGCATATTGAGAGCCAAAGAAAACGCAACCTATAAAAAATATATTCGCGCATGCAAAATTAGCCAAAATCCCCGAACCAACAAAGTTTTAGCGTTTAAAACCATAATTTCTCTCATTCTCTTCCTAGAAAACACAATTTCATCCCTGCCAAAATAGTTTTTTAATCAGTATGATTGGTATTTCTAAGATATTTCATTCAATCTGATAGATGTTTTATTCGATAAATCAAAGGTCATTTTTAAATTGTGTTCGCACACATTCTGTTGATTTAGGTCAAGAATGTAGGCCTTTTACATCAAAAATAGTTCTATCATATTGCCAGAAAAACATAATCATTGTATCTTTGCAGCGTCAAAAGGAACGAAAATAAAACTTCGCGATGAAGCTAATGTTTCAAGTAGACTTTCAAGATTAAAAAGGTTGTAGATTGTTTCATATAGGTTTTTAGTTTTTAGGTTTAAGATTATTTTTTAGGTTTTTCATTTAGGTATAAAATTTTCTTGAGTGCAAGAAAGATTAGATTTCAGGTAACGCAAATCCCTGTCTCCTTCATTGGAGATGGGGATTGTGCGTTTATATAAGCCACTAAAGATAAGCTGTGTTTAATACGCAATTTTTTATAGGTCAAATAAAAGAATGAATGATTTTTAGTCTCACCCGATAAATACTAGGGGATTGTTTAGCTTGAGCCCGAAAAAGACATCATATCCTTGCAAGACCGGACGACAAGTC
>ULVF01042781.1_pt1 | contig 36897 bp, 43 predicted proteins | sample 1959201 | NCBI WGS metagenome assembly ULVF01 (sample SAMEA4835779, study PRJEB28245) | human gut metagenome | biome: gut microbiome; material: fecal sample | place: Denmark | collected 2008 | reverse complement strand
TGATGAGGGGCGGATGAAATTTTCATCCGCCTACTCTACACTGCTTTCTTAGCTTTTTTTTACGGTTTTATGCGTGTTAGAAGGATTTTTGTATACAACTTGTATATTACCAACAGCTTTTTTCTGATTTTAATTGTAACTGTATCGTTAATTATAATATACAGAGCCATTTATATTTTTGGCTCTGTATACTTATAATAATCTAATAACTACGCTTTCACAATGGCAGCATCAAATCCTGCTGCTTTTAATTTTTCCTGCAATGCAACCGCATTTGCTTTGTTACGATAAGCGCCAACCTGTACACGATAAATGCTGTCTTTATCTCCTACGATTGTCTCTGATCCGGAAGTAACCGCATCATCATCAGATGTGTTATTGGATGGCTCAATGTACTGCTGTCCTGTGATTCCATGCACGATTGCTGTTGCCATGCTCTTGTAATCATACAGTGCCACATCATCCTTATCATCTACGAAACAACACTCGATCAGCATTGCAGGTGCTTTCGTCTTACGGAGTACATAAAGCTTCTGGTTGACTTTTACCCCCCGGTTCTTAAATCCAAGCTTCGCAATTTCCATAACAACTCTCTGCGCATAGTTTTTGGATTTGCTATTATCGCTGTAAATAATTGCCTCTACTCCGGTTGTTTTTCCGTTTCCATCAACATCCTTTGCACCAGCGTTGAAATGGATTGATACATCCAGATCTGCCGTATGAGCATTACACTTATTTACGATGTTGCAAAGTACGTTATTCGCACTTTTGCCATTTTCCACAGTGCAATCATAAACAGTATGTCCTAACCCATTTAACTGTCTGATAACCTCATTTTTTACATTTCTTGCTTCTGTGGATTCACGGATTATACCGATAGCTCCACACGCTACCTTTCCGTCCGGATTATGTCCGGCATGTACATTAATAATCATACTTTATTCCTCCTGTTCTGTTACTTCCGGGATTCCGGCTACTGATGTCAAAATGGACGCTACACCAGCAACAAGGGTTGTCTGAATCATGACGCACCAAGCAGTTTCATTGAACGCACCAATAACAAGCATAGAGCCTGCTACCTGCGCCATTGTCTTGATTGCTCTGATTGCCGCCGCTTTCGCCCACTTCTGCGTGTTTACTGATGGCTTAAATACTGTGTTTTTCAACATATTATTTTCCTCCCTCTTCCAAATCTGCAATTCTATGATTGATTACTTTTATCTGTTCCTCCATAACCGGCACTCGCTGTGCAAAATTATTATGCAAACGTACCTCTCTTGTAAGTTCATCAATCTTGCAATCCGTAACTGCCTGTGCCGTCTGGAGTCTCTGCTCTGTTTTCTTCTGTCCCGAACTAACCGTGATCACAGTTCCAATCAGAGCAAGTCCACCTGCAATAATTGCTGTAATAATTGACTCCACAGGTAAATCCTCCTTTCATTTTTATGCTTTTATTATGAACTTCACTAAAAAAAGATGCCCCCCTCTTTGGGGAACATCTTTCAATTTATGCAACATACATATTATATTTTCTCTCAATATCTCTGTCATCAAGAATGATATAATCTTTTTCCAGAATGTCTACTGAATTTCCAAGTATCGCCGCAATATCTTTCAAAGGCATTCCTTTTTTATATAACGCGGTCGCAAGTGTACGCCGGAATAAGTGGACTGTACATTTTTTATTCACACCGGCTCTTTTGGCTACCCTCTTTGTGATTGTCTCAATTGTAGCTTTACCTACAATTATTTGTAGTTGGTACTTATATTATGATACTTTTTTTACGCACACTGCTCCGTTTGCCCCTCCACTGCTATCTGTATTCATGTTTGACGCAATGTATTGTCCCGGTGATAATGTGACATTATAGCCACCTTTGTAAGCACTTATATCTCCTACATACTTATTACTTCCATTAACGTTAACATTACCTCCAATTGTATATCCAGTAGTTGCAATATGATATGTTCCATATTTTTTCACATAAAGAGCATTGCCACTTTGTGTGAAGCAATTTGCGTCAAAATACAGCCCTTGTAATGAGGAGTTTGCACCATATAACCATGTTGCACAATTTCCGCCATTATTTTCTGCGGCAGCATAACCGGAATTATAACCACTATTATATCTATTAGTTGCTAACTCTTGTACTTTAGATGCTAATGTGGCAAAGGTGGCATCTGATGCAGTCGTCACACCGTTATTAGTGATGGCAGATGCAATTGACGATTTCCCATCACTGACAGATTTTTTTGTGTCATCTAAACTCCGGGTATTCTGTTCAATTGCTGCTGTATTTGCAGCAATTGCTCCTGCTACGGTGCCGTCTCCGATGCCTGATATTTTGGTCTTATCCCCAATCGTCTGTGCATTTTCTAAGATTCCTGCATCCATGTGGTCTAAATTTGTTGCATTAATTGGTGTGTCTGTTGATGGGTAATCTTTCCATCCTACTTTTTTATATGCCATAATCTAATTCTCCTTTGCTATTGGATATCCCTGTTTATTCTGTAATTCTGTTACTGAGCTACCTAACGATGTTAATGTTTTATTAATAGTATTAATACTCTTCTTCAGATTATCGATCTGTGTTGTATATGCATTCCACTTCTTTCTCTCTGCTGCTGTGATATGTACCGTTGTATTGGATTCATGCGAATTAAATTCTGCCAGATTTGCTTTTGTACCTATTGCATTATTTAAAGCTTCTACAACGCTCTCATTTTGTTCCATTGCATCCGCAATTTCTTTCAGTGTGTCGAGAGTTTCTGGTGCACCGTTTATCAGTGCCGCTATTTTCTGATCAGTATAGGCTACTGCATTTTGATAGCTTTCATTCCAGGCAGTTCTTTCCTCCACAGTGATATGCACCACTTTATCAGATATGTGTATGGTCAGTTCACTTGCCAATGCTTTTTTTGCTAACTCTACATTAACCTCTGATATTTTTTCATCAGTGTAATCTTTAGATGATGTTAACGCTGTATTTGCCGCACCGGATTTATCTGCTCCTACTTCCTCATAAGTGGTATTATGAGGATTTCCGGTTGTTATACTATGTGAATATGCGGTCTGCCCTTTATCGCCATAATATGCCGTATCATGTGTTTCTCCAAGTATCAATTGCCCGGATGCTTTTAAATCTTCTAAATATTTTTTTGCTTCCTTCGCTGAAGTGTCTGCATCTGCTGCCCTCTGGTCTGCATTGGTTTCAGATGACTTTGCATTCGATTCTGATGTTCCTGCTGCATTTGCTGAATTTAATGCGTTTTTCTCCGATTCTTTTGCATTTGATTCTGATGCGCCTGCTGCGTCTGCTGATTTTTTTGCCGCTGTTTCTGACTCTAAAGCTTCCTTCGCTGATTGTGCCGCTATCTGCTCATGTGCACTGGCATTATTCTCCGAAATTAACGCATTTCCTTCTGATACGGCTGCTGCTTCCTTTGACACAAGAGCTTCCTTCGCTGATTGTGCCGCATCATTTGCAGATGATAAAGCATTGGTTTCTGATTCTTTTGCTGCTTTCTCGGATGACTTCGCATTTGTTCCTGATACGGCTGCTGCATTTGCTGAATTTAGTGCGTTTTTCTCAGATTTTTTTGCATTTGATTCTGATACACCTGCTGCGTCTGCTGATTTTTTTGCCGCTATTTCTGATGCTAAAGCTTCCTGTGCTGATTGTGCCGCTGCCTGTTCATGTGCACTGGCATTATTTTCTGAAATTAACGCATTTCCTTCTGATACGGCTGCCGCTTCCTTTGACTCAAGAGCTTCCTTCGCTGATTGTGACGCATCATTCGCAGAGGACAAGGCATTGGTTTCTGATTCTTTTGCTGCATCCTCTGATGCTTTTGCATTTGTCTCTGATACACCTGCTGCTGTTTCAGATGCTTTTGCATTATTTGCATACGCATTTGCCATTACAACCTGTTCCGTGAGAGATGTGTACTCATTCTGGGACTTCACCTTATTCTGATCCACAAGCTGGGAATATACCACCAGATCAAATATTGGTGATGTTATCACTGCACCATCCTCAAAGGTAACACTGATCTGACATTTACATGTTCCTTCCACGTTCACTGTCTGAGTTGTAATTGTATACTGGATTTCATTGCCTGATATCACACAATCGTTATAGCAGTGATTTCCATCCGGTTTTTCAATCTCGATCAAAGCTACAAGTGCATTTTCCATGGAAACGACACTTCCACCATTGGACATGGTCACATGTATTGATCTTGTGCACGTATCCCCTAACCGGACTGATAAACTGGATTTGATTTTTGGAGCATTCATATCCAATCGGATATTTTGAATAATATCGTTTTTCATATCTGCCTCCTTTTCGCCCATTATAAGAAAACAAGGGAGCATAATGCCCCCCTGTTTGTCAGCTTTTCTTCTGTTTTGACCAGTTATCAATTTTTTTCATTGCCTCTGAGTGCGAATCTCCGCACATCATATATGCAGATATTAATAAGTTTTTCAAGTCAGCATAATTTCCATTTTTCTTTGCTTCCAGATAAATTGGCTTATACTTCTCTGTAATCTGGCTCTTAATGTTTTCTTCCTTTACACCATGCTTTTTCAGATCATCAATTTCGGCTTTGATCTTATCCCGGTCGTTAATTTTTCCAGTTTCATAAGCATTGTCCATCGCCGAATAAAAATCGCTGTACTTTGTCCAGTCACTTCCATTCTCCCATTTTTTCAGTTTGTAATAAATGTCGTTATCATCCATTTCGAACTGATCTTTAAGGATATTTTCAACTGTGCTCTTTTCCATCTCTCCGGCTGCATATCTCTTTTTTAATTCGCTCATGATTCCAGAATCAATCTTATCTTCCTCCACATTTTTGTCAGAAAGTTCCTGCATAATCGAATTATATTCTTCTGTGTTTCCATCTAACAATGCATCAACACTTCTCTGATACTGCCTTGTGTTAGACCGGATAATTCCTCCCAGCCATTTTCCAGTTACCGCATGATATAGAGATTCGATATCACGTAAAACATTGAATCCCGGAATACCTGTGACTAATGACACTCCTCGTGCAGTTTCTTTTGCAACATCATAGAATGTATGTTTCTCTCTGTAATCCGGATCTGTAATATACTTCCGCATATTATTAGCTCCGGCATATAATTTTGAGATTCCCTGCATATCCAATCTGCTAATATCATATCCTTGGAAAATAGATACAATATCCTTTGCAAATGGGATCATCGAAATAGGATTCATATTATCCACGATATTTCCTTTGAGATTTTCAATATACTTGTCCCAGAATGTTTTATCATCATCTTCTAAATCTCTGGCAGCATCTATCACTGCAACGATTGCCGCATTCATTACCTGTGTGGCTGTGTATGCCGTTACCACTCTGCCAAGACGTTTTATTGATGATTTACTCTTTTTTTCAGAAGCATCACGCACCGCATTTATAAGTAAATTGTATGACTTTGTTGGTTCTGCCATAAATGCCGTTGCCATCTGTACTAATTTATCCTGACTACGCATAATCTGCGATCGATGAAGTACACTGTCCACAACCTGTGTCTGATCCACAATTTCATCAAAGCGGTTCGCAACCATTTTAATAAATTCCTTGGAATCATATTTTACATCCGGATGTTTATCTTTTATCTCTGCTTCACAGGCATTCCATAAATATCCCCATGTGACATCATCCCCCAGCTGTGCAAGAATCATTGATTTTTCTACAATATTTTCTTTCAAGCTCTGCTGTCCGGTTATGACAGATTTCATGGACTGCCCTATAGATGTTTCAAAATATCCCCAAGATTTCCACTGTGTAATCGCGGAATTTTCTTTTGCTTTTTTCATTGCAGATTTTTTGAATACTGCCTGTGCCATATACTTAGGATTCATGACTGCCGCTGCTCTTATATATGCCGTTGGCTGTTGGATTGCCACTCGCAGGTTTCCACCTACAGATGCCGCTTTCATCTTGCTTACAAGCGTGCTTGCAATCTGTGATTCTATTCCATTTACAGATTCTGCATTGATATCTTTGATAAGTTTCTTAAAATATTCCAGATATTCTTTTCCGTAAGTAAGTTCTATCTGTCTCTGTACAGAATCTGTATCTGCTGCAATATCTCCATCAAATTCTACATTTCTGTGGTTAAACCATTTCATAGCATCTGACAAAGGTGCTGTAAACGTACTGTATGTAGCCATATCCGTAACATGCTTCGTAAATACGTCAAAGATATCATCCACGATCAACGCATTCGCCGCACGTTCTCTCGTCTGCTTTGTGAAGCTGTTATTCTGTGTCGCCCAGTATGCAGTCTGATCCTTTGTATCTACAGAGTTTCCATCTACCTTTATCGGGAAATAACTTTTTACGCCAAACCTCTTATATCCATTCATCATCATGGTTGTCTTATTTCCCCAATCAGCACAATTATTTGCCATAAACTGCTGCATCGCATCCGCAATCTTGATCTGTTCCGGAGTAAGTACACTACAGATAACGTGATCAATGTCATATTCTGTAAGCTGAATCGGTTTCACCCGGCTAATTACCTCTTTTCCAATCTTGCTCTTAGAAATATCAACATTTTTCTTTGCTGTCGTGATATCTTTCGGTCTGATTCCTCCGACTTTCATGTGTAATAATGCCTGATTACGTTTCCGCAGTTCATACAATGACATGATCTGTGCCGTGGTCATCTGTAATTCTTTCCCACGGATCATAAATGTATGTACTTTTGCATTGTCGCCTGTCCAGTCTTTTGTATTAATACCATCCAACGCATTTTTCATGTAAGTCTGTGCTTCCTTCAGAAGCCACACACGATCATTAAATGCCGTGCGCAGTGCATCATAAATAGATCCTGCTGTATCTCCCAGCCTGTAAAAATAAGATCTCGCATCCATCATATTCACGTCCAGAAGGTTCTCCACCGCCTGTACCGTTCTGTTTGCATGCAGTTTTTTATCCTTTTTCTGGTCCAACTCTGCAATAGTATCCGCACCAAGCTTTCTTGCATCATTGGTTCTCTTATTCACATATAACTGGTTCACTGTTGTGATTGTTCTTTTCAGTCTGGTAATAATCTCGTCCAGCTGTTTCAACTGATTAGCATTCATATCTGTTATACGTACATTTTCATTTGCATTAATAAAATCGCTCATATCAGATAACAAAGTGCTCTTGTTTCCATCTGCCTGATCCATGAGTGCATTAAAAATATCCTCATAATTACCTTCGACTGCTGCATTTCTGTCAGAAAGTTTCCGGTACATCTGATTTAATGACTCCCTCCAGGCCATGGTTGCATTACTGTCCGGATTTGCTCTCTCACTCACAAAATCAATACTCGTAATGAACTTTGCAACCGAATCTTTTAATGCTTCCGGAACATGTTTCTTATCCGTATTCGTATTAAAATAGCTTATGATTCCATTTGCATTTTTCTTAATGCGCTCGCGCATACTGCTCATTTCCTGATTTCTCCGCTTTGCAAGTGCATTGTTCCTATTAGCAGCTTTCAGTTCAAACATTCTCTGCTCTGTTCTGTCTGCTCGCTGAGTTGCCCTTGTAAGCCAGCGATTCCATGATACAATATCATTCTGGTATTTCTTTGCCGCTTTCTTATCAGCATTCGCAAGAGCCGCCTGCTGTGCACTCTTTAGATCAGCTATTTTTTCCTCATAACGTTCCGCCTGCTGTTTTCTTTTCTCTGTTTCCGCGGTACGCAACTTTGCCAGACTTTCATCATATTCCGCTTTTACACGTTTCCTGTATTCCTGCTGTCTCACGATCAGTCTGTCTGTTTTCTCATACACTTTTTTATTTGCCGCATCCTGCGCCTGTTCCACAAAGAATCTACGGTAAATATCCAATGCAAGGTCGTATGCCGCCTGTTCTTTATCCATGCCGAATATATTCTTTTTTGCCGGTTTTAGCTGGTTCAGCATATCTACCAGTGCCACCGGCTGGTCTGCTGACGATACATCATAATCCAGCATCTGATAAGAATTATCTACAATCTCTGTCCACAGGTTATCCAGATATGTTCCTTTGTCCGTAAAGTTGAAATTACCAAAGTTCATTTTCCGGAATTTCTCATAGGAACCATAATAATATGCGACCTCTGCTTTCTGTTCATCGTTCAGTCTGATGTCCAGTCCCTTTACATAATCACTGACATCCTTATAAGCCTGTTGTTCGTATGGATCTACGTCTGTACTCTCCTCAATGACCGGCTTTGCTACTTCCTGTACAATGCGGATCATATCGTTATAATCTGCATTCTGATGTTCTTTCAGGTATGCAAATACTTTTGTCAGATTTGATGTAAGCTTATCAATATCATAGGTGCTCTTATTCTCTTTTTTAATTGCATATGCGATCTTATGCATCATGCGCTCGTTCACTTCAACATTTTTCAGAGATTCAAAACCTTCCTGAATAATGGATGACATCTCTGTCTCATGCTCGGATGGTTCGCCATATAATGAATCAAAGAAAGAATCATCAATATCAATAGAATATTTTTTTGTTTCTTTTTTCTCAGTTTGTGATATAATGTTTTCAGAAGGATTCTGAATCTCGTGGATACCTTGCTTTCGGGTTGGGTTGAGTAATTCAGAATCCTTTTCTAATATTACATTATGAATCCAGAATTTATTTGTTTCTATTGTCTTTCTTATATTTACCCTAACCTTATAGTTACCGCCATTTATTTCTACTGGTGTTTCAAAATATGCATACAATGAATTTTCCCCATGTGTATTTTCAATATTATCCTCAATAAGTTTCCCCCTTTTTATAATTTCTGGCAGTTGTTCTATTGTAGCTATTTTGAGTTTTTTCAATTCTCTCGGCAAAGACTGAAACCTTTTTCCATTTGCAAGAGTCTCTTTAATGCCACGAGGATTAATTCTGATCTGCATTCCTGTTTCTTCATTCACCACTGTACTATTCTTGTCAAAAAATCCTGTTTCTTTAAGATGATTTACAACTGCTTTCTGGACCGCAATATAATCATTGAGTTTATTTTCAATATTATATTTTTTTATCTCCTCATCCAGATTGACATTGATAGAAAACTTCATATCATTTTCTGCCTCTGCATTATTGCCAAAATTTTCCTCTGCCTCACTCCATACTCCCAGTACCATATCACGGATTTCCTGCGCTTTTTCTGCATCCGCTTCCAGTCCTTTTTTCGCTGTCTCAGATAATACATGATCGTCAAGGAAAGATACGATTTTATCGTACAGTTCTTTGAAAAAGTCTGCTACCGTCTCTAAAATGCTCTTTTGTTCTTTCTGTGAAATATTCTCTTCCGTCATATAGCGTGAGAAGTCCTTCACTCCTTCTTCTGAACTGAACACTCCGGCCAGATAGTCAAATACAAATTCATCTGCCGAACCCTCATATGTTTTATCTGATTCCACACGCTTATAAGTGTCATAATATTTCTGGATTCTGTCAGACAGATATGTTGCGCCCTCTTTTGTCTGTGCATAGTCCAATACGGCATCCATGACTTTGCGCATACCTTCCGGGTTATATGTATTCGCCCATTCGTTCAGCTCATGAATCAGCGTCTCGTATTCATTGTGCGATGTGCTACTTAATGCGATTCTTGATAATGCCTGACTGAAATGTCCGTTTTCTCCATGTTCCAGCGAATCATTCAAAGTGATTTCCAGTCCGGTTTTCTTTGCAACACGTTCCGCAACCTCAGCCATTCTTCCATCCGCTTTATCTGTTCTAAGGTCAACTACCTTTCCGGCTCTCTCTGTTTTCTCCGTCTGTTCTGATCCGTTGACATTTTTCTGCTGTTGCACCGGTGCAACTTCCGCTCTCTGGCTGTTATTCTGTCCGAGCGTGTACATTGCTTTCAATGTTGCCGGATTATTTACACTCATGACAAGCTGTGCATTCTTTGGGTTGTTCATAAGTGATTCAAATGAGCTTGTTCCAAGTTTTCCGGCATTATAAAATACGGCACTTGCACGCACATAAGGTGCGACTTCCTCATTATCCCAGTTATTGATTAGTGTATTGGCTACTGTTGCCGTATCCATGGTGGTTGAAAAGTTATAAAGCTGCTGCAGGTTTCTGTCTGGAATCTCAATCTCCGATAAATCTTTCAGTGTGCCGTTTGACATGCGGACGGTTGCATGATTGCCAGAAACGTTCTGCACATCGATCACAATCTGTTTTTCCCCCGTACTCTTCACCACTGCTCTTGTGACACCTGTATGACTCTCTCTTCCCTTTTTCTCCATCTGCGCATAATGGTAACTGCTCTGAACGTTGTTAATTGCGTCATTTACGGCAGTATGCTTTCCTTCTAATGTTTCTGCATATACGGTCGGTAGGTTCGGATTTGCTTCAAATTTTTGCGTCCTGGTATCATTTTCTTCATTCGTCACCTCCTCACTCGGTGTCGTGACTGCTTTTATGATCTCCTTTGCATCTTTTCTTGCCTGCTGTTTCGTTTCGCCAAGCTCGGCAAAACGTTCTGTCAATACGTCTTGAATATCCTTTCCAGATTCCTCTGCCATAGACTGTGCAATTGCTCCAAGATCTTCCGCATTAAGATTTTCTCTTCCCTTTTCCTCTACGATCTGTTTTGCAGTTGTTCTTTCATCCATCTGCTCTGCTACATCCAATACATTGTTTTTTAATTCTGTTGTAGTTTCGATATGTGCCCCCAGCTTATGGTAATTGACAGCATTTGCCGTATTTGTGATTCCACCCATGATACCACCGGAAATAGCACCTGCAAGTACATCCTGTGCGATCTCGCCCATAAAATCTTTACTTGCCATGTCTTTTGCTTCCTGTTCTGTATATCCCATGGAAACATAATTCTGTACATTCCGGTTGTACTCTGACTGGTCACCATTGATGATGTTATCCGCAATTGCATTTGCAATATCTGTAAATCCTTCCTCTGTTCCTTCGATTCCTGCCTGTGCCAGTGTGCTCACGATTGCTTCTTTTGCCGCTGTTTTTCCGCTTCTATGCAGAATATCCCATGCATGATCCAAAGATACCACCTCAAACAGCATCTCATTAATACCTGCAGCTGTGGCGTGCTTGATGGAATTTTCTGTACTGATTCCGTTCGCCTGATCCTGCTGCAATGTCGTTGCATATGCAGATGCGCCAAACTCCGGCAAAGTTACGATATTTCCAACCGTTTTCGCTGCTTTTCCTGTCAATCCAAGACCACCAACAACCTCACTTCCCAGTGCTACGGAATATGCGGATTTTGCCGTACTCATACCTACTCCATATGCAAACTGTCCATACTTATTATCAATCTTATCGCTGACCGCACTTTCTGTCGCATTTGAAAAATTAGTCAGTGCATATGCGTCCGAGTTTGTATTTACCGGTGCACTTGGATCAGCATAATATGGTCTTTTTAATGTCTCTACTACCGCTGCCAGTCCTGCTGCCGGTGACATTGCCACATCTATTACTGACATTCCTATACCATTTACTATTGGATTCTCATTAACAGCCTTCTGTATTCCCTCATTCATTTCTATTGTTTTCTTCTCATCGTTAATCTCATTTACATACTGTGTAAGAACATCTACATTCTTTATACCTGATTTCTCCAGTAATTTCCTTGACTGATCCATGCTAGAAATATTCTCTGCATTATTCTTTGCTATGTTCGTATCATAATTCTGGTTCATGCCAGAAAATGCCATATTAGACTCTACATTTTTCTTTGCTTCTGCATATTCTTCCAATGTCTGTCTCTGTTCATCTGTCAGAGCACTTAAGGCATCTTCACGCTTTTTATTATACGCATTCCGCTCTTTTTCCGCTTTCCGCCTGTCAGACTCATTCTGATATAAGTCAATCTGTTCCTCCTGCTCGAAGTGCTTGCTCGCAGCCTCCGGACTCCTTCCAAACGATGCAGCATATTCTTCGTCTGACTTCTGCATTCTTTCTTTTGCAATCTTAAGTGCTTCCTCAATGGCTCTGTCATCCATAGTCTGGATGATTCTGCTGCTGGTTGGAAGCTTGCTGTCCTCGGTAAAATAGCGGTTCTGTCCTTCCTTTATTCCGCTTTGAATTGTGTTGACAGACGACATCTGATTTCTTGTGCCATAGTACTGCTCTAATTTTTGCAAGCCAGATTGTGCAAGCTGAGCGATATCCTCATTATTATCCTTATCTTCTACACCATAATGGGCTTTCAATTTTTTCATTGCATATTCTGCTGCTGTTTCACTTTCTTGATAGTTTCCATTATCCACCGCCTTAGCCGCTTCTGTTACTTTGCTTTCACTATATCGCTTGTCATTTCCATTATAACTATGCAATTCAGATAATAAGTCTGCACCTGTAATCTGCTTTCTTCTCATAATCTTTCTCCTTATTTTTTCTTATTTGCGGCTGTATAAATTTCCTGCTGTTTTTTCTTTAAAATTGCATTTGCTTCTTCCTGCGTAATAATTCCTTTATTCACATTACTAGCAAGCATATTTGCATATGATTTATCTGCAACATTGCCAAATTTACCTGAAAGGTAATTAAACTGATCTACCTGTTGCACCTTCTTTATTGCTTTTTCTAAACCTGTTCCGGTTTTCGTTGAACCACTTGCTTTGCTTCCGGATGAACCTCTTCCGGAACTTTTTGACTTTGCAAGTGACAACGCATACTGTTTTTCCCACTGTGAATCTGATACATTATCTCTATATTTCTGATAATCAAACTGCTGCTGCCACTGCGAATCCGATACATTGTCTCTGCTCTGACTATAATCAAACTGTTTCTGCCACTGTGAATCTGATACTGCATCTCTTTCACGATTGTATGCCATATTCTGATTAAACTGGTTTTCACTCTGGTTATAATTTGCGACAAACTGGTCATTGCCAATGGAATCATTATATTTGTTATAGTAATAGCTCCTATCATCCTTCCAGTCCGTGACTGTATCCCGATACTGTCCATATTCTCTGTCTTCCTGATTTCCAACCGCAGAAAACTGATTATAAAGCTTGTCCGTATCCATCTGGTATTTATCCATTGCAAGACTGTATAACTGTGGAATCACGTTATTTAACTGTGTGAGATACTGCTGATTTGCCTGTGTTGCAGCCGTGGCCGCATAGCTATTTCCAAAACCTCCCGTTAATGTTGCGGCATTTGCCTGTGTGTCAAGTGCCGCCTGTTTCCCAAGCTGTGTATACTGATCCTTATACTGCTGGTACAATGGATCCGCGTTAAAATCATAGGAAAAGTCCTTCTGGTTCACAATCTTGTCCATCAGGTTGTTGATTGTGCCACTCCAATTACTCTTGTATGGTACCGGTCTATTGGCTTCGATTTCCTCTGACTTCTTTTTTGCTGCTGCTGTATTCCGTGAAAAAATACTGCTGATATCGTTTATAGCCATACTATTTCTCCTTACCCTTGTTCAAGTTTTCAATAATGCCTTCCAATGTGTTTACTTTATTTTCCAGATTCTCTATATACTGACTTGTGCTTTCGCTGAACGCATATAAAAATGCCTTCGTATTCTGTATATTCTGCTCATTTGATAACTTTCCCACCTTAATATTGGGATAACCAAATCTTGTACTCACTGTTTACCGCTCCCTTCCTCATACTCTTTTGCAATACTGTATATCCTCACGTTGCCTTTTCCTGATAACCGTAACTGCATATGGTCACATCTCCGTACCTTAAGCGGCAGTTCTATACTTCTAGGTCTTGTGCTGTAATACTTCATCAATTCCTCCCACGCACCGGAGCTGTCATAAGATACCTCGACCTTCACATATGCGTGTGTGTCAATATAAAGCCTCATCTTGAAATTCTTAATATACTTTGCAAACGGAGATTCAAGCCCGATCAGTCCGGTTTCCGCACTCCATTCTATGGTATCCTCCAGCTTTCCTTCTATGATGTTTCCTGGATAGATATCTTCCCCCGGATACCAGTATTTTTCATGTACTCCGGTTATCATCGGGAACAGTTTTGTATAGATTTTTTCATAGTTGATCACCTGCAGAACGTTGTTTTCATTGATCAGATACAATGCGCCGTCTGTTCTGGCAAATCCTTTTGCTTTGGTATTATCTTCCTTTATCCAGATGCTTTTCTTGCTGTCATACACAAACATGCTATATTCATATTCTGTATTCCGCATGCACACATAATATTTATCCCTGAAAGCTCCTCCGGTGGCGTCATAATAGATCTCTTTTCCGAATGCATCAGAGATACTTTCCGGCGAGCTTCCATCAAAGACACATATTCCATCCCGGCTTTTGTAATAAAGGTACTCATTCAGCACTACGAGGCTCTTTTCCGAGCCTTTCTGTACTCCCCTTAATGTTTTCCAGTTAATCTGGAAATCAGATGGCTTTGAGCCGAATAGATAATGCACACCGGCATCCTTGAAGAAATATATCGTTCCCATGTAATTAATGCATCCGGTGAAATCCCCATCTGTACCGATTGTTGCCGCATAAGAATCAGAAACAAGTCCCATAAAACAATTCCAGTTTTTTGGATCTCCCTGCTTACACGCATATATCTCATGCTTCTCCGATGAGCATCCCCATACACGGTTATCCATCTCTGCTACAAAGTCCATATCCGGTACTTCACGCTTCAATGTGATATTGCCACTATTTGTGAATACCTTGTTGATAAATCCAACGATCACAACATTGTCATCATCACAGCTGTACAATATATTGGACTGATTAAAATTGTAATCATTATAAATTGCAGATGTTTTATCTACTCCACTGAAAGTGACCGCATCATACTGTTTGAATCCTTTCCCGATTCCCGGTGAGGATACTTTCACGTATGTAGTGGCTACTGATGTCCACTCGCTGGTATTGTTGCTCCACATCTTGATCACAACCGTGTCCTGTGATGTATCAATCCAGTACTTATATTTTTCTGTATCAGGTGCTGTATTCCCGGTATAAGTATTCGTTTCATCAAATACTGTCCCATCCAGTTTGCACAAAGATAACGTCGGTGCTGTCGTTGTAGTGACTTCATTTTCCATATGATCCACTGTCTGGTCATATGTGTTATAGATCAGCTTGTCAGGAAACACGCACAAATACGCTCCTATCATTGCAAATCTGCGCTCTTTTCCTGCGCATTCCTTTTTCAGATCACATACATACCCCTGATCGTAATAGAGTTTATTATCATCAACGAATACAACCTTATCGCACCCAAACATTCCCATCGGATTAGCTAACTGCTCTATAATCGCTCTCTTTGGTCTTACCGCCATCATTGGGAAATAGTCTGTCGTAAGATTTTTCATATCGTAAAATTCACCATCAGCGATCCTGCTGTTATGGTTATATCCCATAAATGTATTCAGGATGTTAATGCTGGAATTTTTCACGTTTAACTGTGGCAGCTGCATAACATACCCCCTATACCTGAAAACGCTGTGTTAAAATCGTATCATGTGTCCTGTACCAGTAATTGACAAATTCCTGCCAGCTCGTATTGAACATCAGCATAGAGTTTGTGTATCGATCCATTTCCTCATTGGTAAAATCAATCATGCTGAACAGATAATACTTATACAGATCTGTGTACAGATCCGGCACAAGCAGTTCTGTGTCCATATCCGTTTTTTCATCGTATTTCTTATAATTAAGTGCTGCGATACGCTCATCTTCCTCTCTCATGCTGAAAACCTCTGTTATAAGCTTTCCTTCTACCGTATTGAGCCATCCGATCAGCACATTGTCTTCGAATTGATGTGGTTTTAGTTCCCCGACCATCGTTATAAGTTCATTTACCGTCATAGTTTCTCTCCTTAAAAAAAGAGGACACGGAACTACTCCGTATCCCCTTTCCGTTCTAGGCAAATCTTTTGGTTGCTTCTTCCATTCTCTCAATGGCAAGTTCATCCATTCGTTTCATGTTTTCAAGTACCTCTACAACATATTCTGGCACTTCCACTTTCTCGCCTCTCTTGATCTGGAAGTTTTTTCCATTTACGGACACAAAGACATCGTCTCTTTCATTCTTATTTTTTTCGATCTTAATAGGAATCATTCTGACTTCTTTTTTGGAAATGTTCTTATTTCTTGGAGTATTAGTTTTCGCCTTATACTCAGCTAAAGCTGCTTTTACTGCCGCTTCCTTTTCTTCCTCTGCCTGCTTTAATGCTGCTTCAACAGCAGCTTTCTTCTCAGCTTCTGCATTGGCAAGAACTGTTTCCAATTCTTCTGCTGTGATCTGCTGTGTATTTTCTCCTGTTTTATCCATTAGTTTGCCTCCTCATTCTCAGACTCGTCCGAACATGATTCAATACGAACCATATACTGCTCTACAAGTCGTTCTGATACCTTTGTGGCTTTCCAGCCTACGGTTGCCCTCTGATTCAATGGATCTTCTCCAGCACCTAACTGTTTGATGATTGTCTGCAAACCGCCTCCGGTAACCTTTGTAGTTCCGTACGCACCGCTACCGACTACAACAGTGGAATAGACTGCCAGTCCATCTGCGCATCCGTCCACAGTTCCTTTCCATACCTTTGCATTGGAAGATTCCACGAAACGGATTCCTGCAATCTTTCCAATCTCGCCTTCATAGATCTGTTCCGGATTCTTATATTTTGTAATGTCAATCCATCCCTCAGACATCATGATGTCAGCCGAGCATGACGGATGGATGATTGCAACATAGCTTCCATCAATCCTTGGTGCATGCATCTTTTTCAGATATGCTGCAACCTTGAAGAAAATATTCTTGTCAAGTTTATCCGCTTTCGTCAGCTGTGCTCTTGAAGTCTTTCCATTCATGTAGAATACTGCTGTACCACCACAGAGAACATCTCTTGTGATGCAGTCTAACGTAAGTCCTGCCTGTGAACCAAGCTTCTTTGTAGCCTGAATTACGTTATTATCAATAGCTGTAAGTGTGAGCATATCCGATAAAGTAATATAATCTCCGTACTGGTCTACCGTTGCTGTGATCTTTGTCACGTTCAGTTTGTTTCCTTTTGGTGTGACACCTTCTGTCAATGGAGTAAGTGCAGGTTTTAAGTTGTCATACTTTCTGAACTCAATTGTTTTACCGCCATTTTTCGGAATATCATAAGTATCTGCGAACTGGTCATGTACAAGCTCAGGTCCGGCAATATCGATCAGATAATCGCTGTAATATGTTTTCATTTCCACAGACATTCCATCTGATCCGGTTGTCTGTGTGTTAGGTTCTGCAAATAACTGTAATCTTAATAATAAAAATCTTGCTTCTTTTGCTTTCATAGTTTCCCTCCGTATATTACGGACGGAGTCTACCACTTGATAGTTTCTCCTTCCGCAACTCTTCTCGCAATCTCAGCACGATCCGCTTTGGAAAGCTGAGATACATTTGCTTTTACAATTGCGCCTGGCTGGGAATTGACAGCTCCTTCTACCGGACGTGATGCCCTTGCCTGAATATTCTTGGCAACCTGACTACTGACATTCTTTGCCGTAGCCGCCATTGCACCACCTAACATCTCATCAAAATGCATTGCTTTATATGCTGCTTCCACTGAAACACCATTCTGTAGCATATTGCAGAAATCCGGGTTCTGAAGTTCCTCTTCAAAAGAGAAATTAGAAAGCCCGTATTTTTCCTTTAACTCTTCGCCCTGCTGCATCCAGTCCTGATATGTTTTTTCGCCTTTCTGTCTGGCTTCCTGCTGCTGCAATGCCAGTCTCAGATGTTCGTTTTCTGATTCCATCTTCCTGTACTCTTTGTACTGTTCCACTGACATTCCTTTTTTTGCAGCTTCATCTTGGAAAATAGAGTCATCCTCCTGGATAGCCTTTGTAAGTGCATCAATATTGCTCGCATCTACGCCATACTTTCTGGACATCATATCAATGATCGGCTGCATTTTTGCATTCTGATCCTGTAATGCCTTGGTATCTCCGATACGTCCCTGCACGATCTTCTGTACACGACTATTAAATTCATCTTTATAATCGCCTTTGATCATGTTTTCAAACTGTACGGATCTTTCCTCTGTTTCTTTTGTTGTGACTGTCTTTTCTGCGCCTGGCAGTTTCGTTTGTGCTGAGTAGTCGTCACTCGCATCCTGCTTTCCGTATACTACATTCTGCAGGTTATTACCTTTACGACCTTTTACTGTTGGGGTAGCGACTCCCTGTGTGTTTTCTGCTGTTGTACCTTCTCCTGCTGATGTGCCAGCGCTTGCTCCATCATCAAATGTCTGAAGGTTTAATAATAATTTTTCCATTTCTATCGTTCCTTTCCGACGTGTCAGAGGATCATTCCTCGTTGTGCTCACTATAATTTATTCTAAAAAACCTGTGCCCCCCTTTTTAGGGAAATATTTTCAGAATAATTTTGTTGTAAAGCTTCAAAGCCTGTTAAAATTGTCTCGTATGCAGTGTTTACGGCATTATCTCCACCAGAAAATTCTATAAAAAGTTTTCCGTTATCTTCCTCATACACCACATTATTTACCTGTTTTCTTTCTTTCAGGATAAGCAGCTCATTAATCCACGTATATCCAAGTATCGATACTGCGGCACACACGATATCATTACCGTATGTGCCATATCCTGCATGTCCCTCAATATGTAAAATGTGTCTGTCTCCATTTTTTTCTACCGTGATGTTTGTCATTTTCTGCTCCTATCTTGGTGAGGTTGCATTACGTGCAGCACTAGCCGCCTGTGTTGTCAATGATCCCCTGCTCTGTGTTGTTGTTCCACCTTTTGTATCAGTTCCGCTCATCGCCGCTGTACTCGCTACATCTGGTGTCTGTCCTGAAAGATTTGTTCCGTTCTGTGCATCCACCACTGCGGTCAACTGCTGCACCATCTGCTGCAACTGCATTACCTGTGCAAACAGTGTCTGATTCTGTTTGATCTGTGCAAGTGTTTTCTCTTTTCCATCAAATTCCATCATATTCAGGCATGCGATAGCTGCATCTGCATTTGCAGGTGCGAAAAATCCTGCTGCATAGAAATTCAATGCCATTTGGTTTTGCGATTCCTTACTGTAAGCACTCTTTTTTGCTGGTCTGATCTCTGTGTCGAAAATTGGTAATCTGTTTCCGAGATCTATTTCAAACGCCTGCCCCTGTTCTCTTGGTAAAAGACCAGAATTATCAAAATCCACAAAATCCTGTTCTCCGTCATCCCCTGTGATTCTAAAACATCTTTCTTCGGTATAGAACTGTCGAATAAGCTCGATCACCATCTGGACAACATGTGCAAACGCCCGGTATGCGCTCTTATTGGAATCCCTTGCAAGTTTTCCTGCCGCTTCCTGCAATGATGCAATACCGGATGCACTGGTGACAGAGGATGCCTGCCCCTGTGATGATGCAGTATTTCCGGATGTGTCTTTTAATTCCTGTATTTTATTATTCAGCACTGTCACATAGATACCATGCAGTGGTTTTCCCTCTAATGGACGGTATGCATTTTCTCCAAGATTTCCATTCGCATGTACCAACGTACATGACGGATCGCTAAACTCTTTCTCATTGATCCCTGCTGCGTCATTAAAGATTGCCCTATTTCTTGAATTAGACAATGCATTATCAAGAATAGCCTGCTGCATTTTGTCTATATATGCCTGACAGTCCTTCATGACATCAATATCAGAGAATCCGCATAACATCCCTTCCTCCGGATACATCGTGTCAATAACAAACGGATACATCCCATGCCTATAAAATCCTTCTTCACGCATCTGTGGATCATTCTCTGATGCAAAAAGTACCTGTCCATTGCAGAACTTGCAGTATTGCAGAATTGTTTTTGTCTGCGGTATGCCGTCCTTGTCATATCCACTCACATGCTGTTTATAATACCAGTCGACAACTGCTGACTTTTCTGTCGTATCCACCTGATCATCATATATATATTTATTCACATCCAATTCCGGGTAGTTTCCAAGGCTCTTCAGGTTTGGATAGTTTTTCTTCAGCTCGTCATTGTCTACTAACGTCACATAAAAGACATTTGCAGAATCCTGTATGTCTGTGATTCCTGACTGCCAGAACAGATTAATGATGTCACATTTCTTGATACTGATATCTCCCAGCCCGTTCAGTTTTGTATTATCCCAACAGATACTCTGCGCAGAGCTTCCTGCTTTGAGCTTGTACCAGCCGATATCGCTATATACCTGCTCATAGTCATTCTGCTGCAATATGACCGGGATCACAGACGATAATGTTTTTGCAGTTGCTTCATCGCTCCGCTCTCTTGGCAAAATTAGTGCTTCCGGGAAATTATCCATGATATCCGCATGTTTATTAATGATCGAGTTGAAAAGCCATGCAGAAGCAGGTCTGATATCATCCTTTTTTTGTTCTTTCTTCTGTATCATTGGCCAGTGCTGCATCTTAAACCATTCTTCATTTTCAACAATCCTTCTTTCCAGATTTGCTTTGCATTCCTTGTATTTCTGCAAGATTCCCATCGCCTTTTTTACATCTTTGTCCGTGATCACGATCATCTGTGGATCTGGTGTCTGTTCACTGTCCGGATCATGCTGTTTATTATCCGCTTCCTGTGTGAGAATCTTCTGCTGGTTTTCTGCTTCCTGCATATCCTGCATCTGCTGTATCATTGTCATGTTCTGTGGTGTGATTCCCTGCTGTTGTACCGGTGCAACTTTTGTTTTTGTTCTCTTACTGTTTGCCATTTCTGCCTCCTAAATACTATAAAATCTATATGGTTTTGTTGGTTCTGTTCTCTGGTTCAATGGATCATCTAACTTGATTTTCTGCGCTACGTTCATTCGTGGTGAAATAGGATTCTCCATCAGTACATACCTGCACTCGTCATAGATATGATCCTCTAAATCTGTGTCGATATCCTCTGGATGTTTATCACTGTATACAAGGTTTGGTATCGTCCTTATAAAATTTGTGCAGGTATTGAATACCTGAAACATGCAGTCTCCCTCTTCGTCAAACGCAAATCTGTAATGATACTGCATTTTCCCCGGTATTCTTGTATGGTCACCGGGAGACCAATAAATGTAATTCGGGTGCTTTGCCTGCATTGCTGCAATAGATTCTCCACGAGATTCTTCAAATATCGCCGGATCTGCAACGCCTATGATTTCTTTCCGTTTTTTCTTCAAAAAAGGATCGTTCTCTTCTGTTTCTCTGATTGCCCTTGCCTGTTCGACCGGATCTGACATGATACCTGTGTTTGGTTCTCCTGTGCATCCGTAATATTCTTTTATCCTATATACCTTTCCTCTTTCGTCTACTGCATACCAGCCGACTGAAAACGGCTTCGAATATCCGAAATCGTAACCCCTGTACACCTTCCAGTGTTCCGGTATTCTGAATGGATTTATAACATGCGTCCATTTTTGATCATCATAATGCGCCGGATCATTCTTCCATTCTGTAAATACCTGCCCTTTGAAGCTGTCCCAGTTCCCATACAGATATGCATTTCTCTGTGCTTCCGGCATTGCTGCAAGATTTGCCAAATAGTTAGGATCGTTATTTAACAATGCTTGATTATCAAATACGCTGGAGGGTACAAAAATTCGTTTTCTGACAATCGTTATTGTCTTTCCATCCGGTTTTATGATTTCATATTTACCTTTTATCGGTGTTAATGGTGGCGCAGGTGTAATAAACCTGTCCTTTACCCACTGCATTCCTTTTCCGTCCGGATTGGCTGTAGCTCTCACGTAGCATCTGGTTCCAGGTCCAACCGGTCTATTTCTTGACACAAGATACATATATTGGCTGTACGTAAAATGCGTAACTTCATCAAATCCCACAAAGTCGTATGCTTTACCTTGATAATTTAACTTGTCTTTCTCATGTTCCATGTAACCGAAAAATATCTTTGCTCCACTTGGAAATTTCCACAGCAGCTTGTTATCATTAAATTTTGCCTTTGGAAAAGCTCTTGAATACAATTCTTCAGACCTTGACACCATACCTTCCAGCTGTTTTGTAGTATCTCTGAATAGAATCCCACGGTAATTTGGTATTTCTATCTGCCTTAGTGCCTCTGCAAGTAATGCATCCGTCTTTCCTCCGCCTGCTGCACCTCCGTACAATTCCTCATATTCAGGTCTTTGCATAAATTCAATCTGTTTCGGTTGTGGACTCCAGATAGTCTTCATCTTCCTCTTCTTCCTCTAATACCGGTGCAATCATTATTACACCCGTATTGTTCATTTCATCTTCGTTTTCTAATTGTCTTAATTGCTCTGCTGCAATCTCCTGCTCCATCCGCTGCATCTTAAGTTTGTCATATTCACGCCTTCTAATATGTTCTGGATTGATTTCAAAATACTTATCCAGCCATTCCATGGCCTTAAATGGATCTTGCATCTGGATTGCGTAACCATATTTTGTATCTTTGATGCTCTTTACCGTCGTAGGATCAAAGTTGTCTCTTAGCTGTATTCCTTCCTCCGTGAAAGTTGCTACGTCGCCCACGTCTGCAAATGCTATATCCATGTATCTCTGCACCAGATCATCTGCCGAAAAATACATCTGATTCAGCTTTTCATTTTTCAGCATTTCAATAAATGCTCGTATCTTAACATTTTTTAACAATCTGCTTGCTGCTGCTGCCGCTGTCATGTAATCAACACCGTATGCCTGCATATACGCTTTTGTGGCATTATGCTTTTTTATAAAAAACACACAGAATTGTTTTTGTTTCTCGTTCAATTCTTCGTTTTCACAGACTACTCTTAATTCTTCTTTTGTAACTGTGCTTGTGCCTTTTTTCGGTATCTCTTTTTTTATCTTTTTTGTATGCATACTTTTTTGTTTTTTTGTATGCGTTCCATTTTTCTTCTCTCGGAACCAGCCATATCTTGTTTTCCAGGACTTCACAGTGGCTTCTGAAACGCCATATTTCTCTGCTATGTCCTTATATTTCATGCCGCTTATATAGTCTTTTTCAGCCTCAATATGTATTTCTGCCACTCCATCACCGCCCTTTGCATACCATTTTATCCATGCATAAATTTTAGTGCCCCCTCAAAAGAAAAAAGCCAATGGTTCGCACCATCAGCCTTTCTCATACTTTTGTTCTAATATTTTTTTTATTTCACAGTTATTGTGATATTTATAGCAGTTATTTTTTTGAAATTCTCTTTTTTCCTTCTCGCTATTGAATTTAATAGCTGTTCTCGTTCCTTTCACTATACCCTCGCATGTTATGGATAATTTCTGGGATCTGCTATAGAAAGGGCATTTTGTAAGTTGTTCCGCTGTTTTGTCATACATTCTCATTACCTTTCTTTGTTCTGTCCAGCTCTCGTTCTAAATATTCATGATTTCTTTTTCTACTGACATATTCTTTTTGTGAAATCTCAATATACCTTCTTTTTTTTATTGAAAAATATCTATTAATACTTTTTCTTTTGTTATCAGGTGTAATAGCATAAATTATACCTATAGTATCAATGCTTTCACTCTTGTAATCTGATTTAAAAATTTCTACATAAACTCTATATCCTATGTTAGATGGCATATACGGCATAGTGATTGGATACAGCTCATTCATAACCTTATCAACCACTTTCTCATGAAACCATCCAAGATATTCGTGGTTAATCCAAATTGCATGATAACGTGTCTCATCATTGTATATTACACTGCCATCTTCCTTTATCTCCTTAAATAAGGATTTCATTCGCCTGCATTGAAAAATCTTACTACCATTCTTGATATCAACACTCACCCATACATCTTTCGTATCTTCGATAGGCGTAAGTGGTTTTCCATTCATAAGTTGATTCAAAATGTCTCTTGTTAGTTCCATACCACCATCTAATGGTTCATATCCTTCAGGAATATTTCTAAACATTTTCATAGCGGTTTCTAAATATTCAGTCATACCTTCATAACCACGTTCTACAATATAGCCATGTTCATCTTCACATTCACACTTATATTTGCTTGCTAGTAAAATTTCTTTTTCAGCCCATAACTCCATGTCTGTTTTTTCTCTGCAAGCGTCTACTGGAACATTTTTATCATCGATATATTCATCTGCATAAACTTTTCGGCTATCAGAACCATGCGCCCATTCAATAGTGCCACGCAGGTTATTGTTTATGGCATCAAATGTAATACCATGATCTTTACACCAGTCAACTGCTGCCCTCAACAGATAACCGCATCGACACGTCCAAAGTATCAGTTTGTCTCCTTCTTTCTGTCTCTTAATCAAATAATTAATAACTTTCTCGTTAGGTTTTCCAATTTCTGGGTATCTGTTCTCACATAATGTTCCGTCAAAATCCACTGCAATAATCTTATTTTCCATTGTTTTATCTCTCCTTCTTATCTCATGTTTTCAATAACTCTCTCGATCTCGTCCGCCGTCTCTGATGGTCCGTGTGCGAGCAGTTCACGTGATGCCCTCGCTAATAATGTTTTTATCTTCTGTTTTTTCTGCACTGCAAAATACTGTTCGAGACGTTTTTTGTCTAAAAACGCCTGTAATGTCGGGTATCTGCCTTTGAACCTCCTTTCAAAACTGTTTACAATGTGTCTGTTTTCGTTCTCTAATATGCCCGACTGCTGCAATATCTCGCTTAGCATCTCTTTTGTCATGATCGTTTCCTGTCCGAGTACTGCAATGTCCTTGTTGTTTACAACTGCGCTGATCGCCTGCAAGGTTTTTTCTTTCTTTTCTGTGCTGTCTGAAAGAGTATCTATCACGCCATCCAGCCAGTCTAAAACCTGTGTATATGTATTTTCTTCCAGACATCCTAATACTTCCGTCATGAACTCTCTGTGTGGATACAACGTATCTTTCGTGTAAAATGTGACATGATCCCGGTTTGCACTTCTGTCTTCAAATGCCGGATAAATAAAGGCTGTATCCGGTTTTCCTACGATCCAGTCGCGGACGATCGGTGCAATACGGTTTTCCTGCTCATTGTATTCCAAACCGCCTCTTTCGAGAGATACCGGGCAGATGATACATTGGATGTATTCGTACACTTCTTCAGATTCATCTAATTCTGCATTATCTGATGTTCTTGTCATGACATCATATACATCATGGAATAATAAGATCAGATAGTTTCCTACATAGTCATATTCGTAAATAATACTGTCAATCCATTCTTCTACCAGTTCTTCATCCTTCATGTGTGAAAATACGATACGTTGTAAAAAATCCTGCTGCCCATTATCTGCTGGATTAAATTCTAATGTTAAAATGTTTTCTCCAATGTTTTTTGAGTAAATGCTTTTAATGATGTCAAGATACTTGTGCAGCTCTGTGTCGTCCAGATTCATAAAGTTTTCATTGAAGGTTGCTATCTTGTTCTTTCCTGCATCCACATATGCACCTGCTATGCGGTCTATTGTGCATAATTCCGGTTTGAAGCGTCTTTTCAGTTCTGCAATGTCTTTTTTTAATGTTTCTTTCATTTTGGTTTTTCCTCCCTTGGTTTTTATTAGTTAAAGTTCAGCTTAGTCTTGTTTGAAATGGAAAACTTCTTTGTATTTTTTCTCCTTTTTCCATTCACTTTCAATTTTCATGACTTCATCAAAGGATAAGTCCGTCAATGTCTCGCCCTCACAATCCTTATGAGGTTGGCTGAAATTGCCTATTACCGTATATTTATTTCCCATATTTTTCATTCCTTTCTTGATTAAAGTTCAGTTTAATTTATACAATTCTCTTAAAATACTCTTCCAATGTTTTATAAGTAATATCAATATAACCGAAGTCATCATCACCGTTTTCCAAGTAAAGGCGTATATCAGATTCGCCAACATATCCATCTGTATACTCATACACGCTACCCTCATGAATTGTCGCATATTCATCTGTAGGACATTCATTTTCATCGTATTTTGGTAAATAAAACTCTTTAATACATTTATATTTTTGCATACGGCACCTCCACAAAATTCTAAGTTTAGTTATTTAATATTTTCTTGCTCTTGCCAATTTCATTGGCATAAATACCATCAGAGCAGCCTCTTTTATCGCCTCGCCAGTAATTGTAACAGCCACTTAGTTCAGGATATTCCTCGCATTTTAATTTATAAGGTTCTACAATTGTAGCGCAATATATGCCATTAGGAATATGCCCATACTTTTTAATGTCTTTATCCCTAACTATACTTTCGATAAAATGTGTAACAGATATTTCTACAATATCTCCCTTTTCAGCTCTTAATAATGGTCTGTCAAATTCATACGGGATATCTTTCATACTTTTTCCAACCTAAATACTTATTTTTGGTTATTTATAATCTTCAAATCTTTTCACAGCTGCAAAGGCAAATCTCGAATTCACCCATCGCTGCAATTTTTTAAGTGTATCTCCTTGCCTAAGTTTATATTTATCGTAGATCATCACATATGGGCTGTATCCTAAATCTCGTAAAGTGTATATTCTATCAAGATCCTGCTCTATGGTAGTATTAAATCCGCAAAGGACATATACAGTCATTTTTCGATGATCCCATCCGGTAAGCTGCTTAAACATCTCAAATTGCGGAACAATCTTATCTTTATCTTCATACCGGTCCCATGCGAAATGTATCTGCTTAATCTTCATTTGCCGGATGTATTTCGCTTTTTCTTCGGTCATGATACGAATATCGCAACCCTGTGAAAAATCCACCCACGCACCGCTGTCAATGAGCTGTTGGCTCAGTTCTTTCCAGTTCCGACAGGCGAACATATTCGGATCAAGTAGAACGATATTTTTCTGACCATTCCAAAATTCCGACAAATCCGCAACCTTTACTGCACATCTGCCCTCTTTCTTTCCCACAATGCAGAAGTCGCATCCACGTGGGCATCCTCTTGTCAGAAATCCGTAAGCAGTATCTTTGCACAGCTCCGGGTAAAGGCTATAATCCGGGTAAATATGCTCAATCTCTGCTGGCAACTGATTGCCGCCGTCAGGATAATGGTATCCAGTGCCACCTCTTATTATCTCCCCACCACATACCGGATGCTGATAGTCCGGTGTAAAGGTAAATACTTTGCTCATATATACCTTGTCCGGCGGATTTATCCACGCAGTCAACGGATCATACCATTCTACCGTATCGCCCTGCTGTTTATGCCACGCTGACAGCTTCATGAGTGGTAAGCTTGGAAAGTGGTGATTATCAACATCTATCAGTCCTATTCTCATTACTACCTCGCTTAAATTCTAATTTTCAGCTGTTTCCATTTTGGAAATAACTCAGTTTATTTTCCCAATCACTTTGTTCTGGTTCAACCTCTTTCCATTCCATTGTGCACATAGTTTTCCTTTCCTCCAATTCTTCCTGACTGTATTTCCGATAGCTGATTCCGTAATTTGTGAATCCACCGGATTGATATGTTATGCATCGTGACATTTCATACCCCTCTTTCAGTTTAGGCAGCTAAATATCCACCTAAATTGTCCATGCTCTTCCATCTGATTCTTTCGATTACTAAAACATAGTATTCTTTATCAGGTTCAGCACCCCATTCTTTTCTTCCAGTTCTCTTTTCCAAGTGACAGTCCGCAATAAATGCAGGAACTTTATAACCATATCCATTCGTGAATCGCACCTGTGCTTCTGCATAATCCAATGGAATATCGTCAACCATGTTAAATATCTTGTTCAATCGTGTCGTGTAATATGGCTTGACATCTCTATATTCCTCTCTTTTTTCGCCTGTAAGAATCATATAGAACCATTTCTTTTTTATAGGCAATACCAACATTCCATTTCCTCCTGTAAATTCTAATTTAACTGCTTATTCATTGCGCAACGGCATTCTTCCACTGTTCCGATTGCGTGATACTTCTGTATTTCTTCAAGTGCTGCAATTGCCATTTGTAAAGCACAGCTGCATTCGTCAGACTCTACTCTCTGAAAATTTAAAGCATCATTCAAAAATTTGCATTTTTCAATTGCCTCTTTCTCTGTCATCCTCGCACCTCCATCAATTCATTAAATTTTTAAACATCTGAGTTGTTTCCATTATGGAAATAGCTCACATCAAAAGTTTCTACAATCCTGCTGCCACCTTTCCAACACGCATGTTGTCTACACCACTCCTTATCTCCTTTCGTACACGGAGTGCTCATATCTGCCTCATGCATACAAAATTCGCATGCAATGCCATATTCTCCGCTGAGTAATTTTTTAATATCTTCCTGTGCTGCTGCAAGCCTGCGCTTATATCTCTTAATGCTTTTCATATTTCTCCTTTCCTCCGGAAACAGCAGGTATGTTTCCGGAAGCTCCTAAATCAACTGGTTACTGTGATATATTAATCAAAAGTTGGAAAATTCCATTTTTTATAAACAAGCTCGTCCTCATTCCAGTCCAGATACTGCTGCATAAGGTGTTCTTTCATGATTTCTAACATCTCCGGCCGAAGTCCGAGGTTGCCATTATCCAGCAGTCCGTGGTGAAACCTGCATCCGAGTACGCCGTTTTTCTCTACTCCGAGACCGCCCTGGCTCTTATTTATGTAATGCATGATGTCCGGTATCCCTAAGAGCATTTCTGATCTGCATTTATCCATGTGGTAACCAAGCTTACAGAAAATACATTTGTTACCGTCCCTCTCTGCGATCCGGTAACAGGTTTCTTTTGTGAAATTGTAATTAATCTTGTTCTTTTTCTTTTTCATCTCTTCACCGCCTGCTGCATCCGCTCGATCTCTTTCTGGTATTTTCTCTTTAACCATGGCTTTGGCATCCGCATCCATACGGACCAGATGAAAAGCCTGATCCTAAACATCATCCTCATCGGCATCTCCTTTGACCAGTTCCTGTAATGTGTCTTTTAAATATTCAACACGATCTAATATGGCAGCCAGCATTCCCTGTGGTATCGTATATTCCCAGTCATTTAGGGTTAAGCGGATAGCTTCAACCGTTCTCTTGGCATCCTCAATGATCTGCTTGTCTGTTTTCTTTTCCGGCAAATATTCCGGGTGGTTCATGATGTCGTCCTGTCCCGGTATCTGCTCCTCTGGTACGTTTTCTCCCTGTTCTGATACGCTTTCTTCCGGTTTTGAAACGTTTTCCGGTAAATTTACAACATTTTTGTTAGTTTCGTTGTCATTTATAACGGATTCTGTTACATTTTCCTCTGTATTCTTCGGATCCGGCTTTGGAATCTCCGGATCAATATCATGAAGTGTCTGCTCTTTCGGTGGTTCTGCTGCCTGCTGCACATCATCCTTCTTTTTGATCGTTGAGATAACTTTGCTCTCTTTTCTAGGTGCTGATTTCGGTTGTACCGGTGCAACTTGCTTTTCTTCCGGTAATTTTTCACCATATTCCTTTTCCCAGGATTCTCTCCATGTTCCTGCTGCATGGCTGATCTTCCCAAATGCTTTTTCAATATCCTCTTTGCTATATACCTCGTTCCGGCTCGCATCACGCAGGTTCAAAAGCTTCACTTCATCACTGTTTTCTGTGATTGCAAGCATGTGTGCACCTGCTCCCGGAATACGGACCGTGTAGACTGCTTTTTCATTCGGTATGAGGTTCTCAATGAAATGTTTTCCTGTCTCCCCATTCTCGAGACTAGAAGTCCACAGCTTTTCATAGATTTCTGGTGCATCCTTTCCAAGCTGATACACAGCTTTTTCAAGGTTTGTGTCAAGTGCCTGCTGCACACTGTCCTTTTCTTCCAGCATGACCTCAATATCTGTGGTCTTTTTTTCCTCGTCCACGTCTTCTTTAAGCTGCTGGATCTCTGACTTGCTCAGATCCGGTGTCAGTACCTCGTTTACTTCATCCGGCAGCGACAGCATGATCGATAATTTGGCATATCCAAATCCCTGATATTCTGCTTTGAGTTCCGGTGCGTATCCGCCCTCGGAGAACTTATCATTGATGTTCATGAATCTGGATACCTGCGTCTTATCGATCCCGTATTCTGCCTTTGCAAATTCTACGACATTCTGATAGCCGGATTCCGCTAAAATTCTGGTATCGCGCGCCACTTTTAACAGATATCCGATACGGACAAATCCCTCCGCGGTCTTTTTTAACTCTGTGTCAAGCTCCTGCTTGTATTCTGCATAATTTCTGTATTCGATCACTTCGTTCATCACATTGCCTCCATAAAATCATTTTCCAGTGCATCCACCAGCAAGGTTCCCTGTAATCTTCCATGCCAGATCAGCTTCTTTTCTTCTCTTAACTGCTTATATCCATCTTTTCTTGCCTTGTCGCTCTTTTCTGCCAGTTTTTTATCTTCTGCCGATAGATTTTTCTTTACCCACTGCTGCCACTTTCTCAAAAACGGAAGTGCATCATCAAGATCTTTATATGCCTCATTCAGCACTGACTTTTTCTGTCTTATATTTCCTCCCGGCTCAATCTCCAGCGTGTACCACGGTACATCCGGTCTTTCTGCCCTTCTCAGGAACAGCAGGTATGTTTCCCTGATATCCATTCTCTGAAAATAAATATCACATGTGTGAATACAGTGCTTTAATACAATTCCTTCCTCGTAAATGTCCTTGATACTTTTTGGAGCAACGATACAGTACCTGCCTTCACTGTATTCATATTTTGTAAGTTCTCCGGATTCTACCAGGCTCTTGGCATTTTTGAATTTCTTTTCCTTTTCCCGGATCTCTTTTGCTGAATCCTTAAGTGATATCCTCGCCACCAGTTCATTGTGTGCCACTGTGAGGTCTTTCGGTTTTAAAAGCAGTTCTACCGTGCAGTCCATTTTCATTTTCTGCATCATGTCCACATAATCGCACCAGTCACTCCACAGATAATGCATATTCTCTTTTCTTCCAAGTGATCTTCTGTACTCCTGCTGTTTTCTCAGATAGTTGCAGACTTTGTGTATTGACAGATATTGAAAAGGATTTTTGCGTTTTGTGTCTTCCGGGTAGATGTCTGCCTCGCATAAGGTCCTGATGTCCTCATCCTGGTATATGGTGTTATTTCTCTTTTCTTCCTGCAGCCACTTTAAAATCTTTCCGTCCCCATTTATATCCTTTAGTCTTTTTAACCTCCCCTTATCAATGCAGAGCATCTTTCCAAGTTCATGTGCATTTTCATTTTTCTGTGTTTCTTTGTACGCCCAGTCGCTCAATATATATTTTCCAAGCTCTGTAAGTCCTGCTTTCATGCACATTTCTATCAGCGGTCTCTTTTTCTCCATCACCAGATAACGCCCTACATCCTCTGAACATCCACTTTTTACTGCAATCGGATATGATGACTTTGAAGTTTTGAAAACACTCGAAATATTTCTTGTATATATTCTCGTATCATCTGTTGGTATAAAATCTATATTTATCGCATACCAGCATGTTCTCCGTCTCTTATACTCTCCGTATTCATAGGTTTTGATTTCGTTTTCCCGTACAATCTGTCTGTGTGTCTCTATTTCCCAGAATTTACACTCATTTACATTTTTAGTGTCTTTTACATCCCTTCGCCCTGCTACAAACCTGCGCTGGATAAGTCCATCTTTATACCGCTGGATGCAGGTAAACGCTTTGCCTCTCGTTCTTATGTCGTTTCTTTTTCTTGCGCGTGAGATATAAGTTACAAGCTTATGGCATACCTGGCATTTTCCCTGCATATTGTGTTTTGGCATTATTTTAAGTGGCACTGTCTTCAGACATGATGTACAGTATCCCGTCTTTACCCCTGCACCCTTATAGTAGATAAAATTGCTTCCATCAAATCCGTTGTGCCGATACCAGTCTCTAAAACCTTTCGGTGGTTCTCCTATCGGTTTCATTACTTCATCCCACTTATCTATCTGCTCATTTATCCTCTTATCTTCCCGTCTTCTTTTACAACTCTGCTGCCATTCCATAATCCCGGCGCTTCCTGCATGCTTGGTTTTAAGCAGTTTTTTTATCGTATATATGCCTCCAGCATTAAAATACATGTATGTATCGTATTTTCTGTTATACCAGTAGCCTTCTTCCAGATTATCGATCATCGCTGTGCGCCACTTATACGTTCCGTCTTCCTGTCTCTCTCTTGTGATATAGCCTTCTCCCTCATAATTGATGAAAATATCCCATTTAGGTTTTAAGATATTCTTCTCAATATCCTCCCTGGTGCAGATTGAGACTTTTAATATTCCGTCTAACTGCTGGCATCTTGCAGCCAGCCAGTACTTGTATTCATGTACTTTTTTAGACCAATCTTTCTTTTCGCCCGGCATTTTCAATGCATCTATCATGCTCTTTGTCGCGTTCAGTGTCCGGAGCTTTTCCAGTTCTTTTTTATTCATTCTGCCACCTTCCCATCTACGCCATAAAATACATTTTCTTCAATTCCGTCCGTTCCCACCTCAAATACTCCGGCGTCTGTTATCTCTCCATTGCTGTCTTCTTTGGCAATGTAAAGCATATCGCCCTTCTTTCCCTTTGCCTTTGGGTGTTTTCCTCTTACGAGCACATGACCTGTCCCTGCCGCATTTCCATTGTTTTTTCTTACAACTGAATCATCTTCTGCTTTTGGATGCTGCGACATCCAGATAAGTCCTCTCGTGTACATCTCTGTTTTTGATATCTCTCTCAACAGAGTGATCTCCGGTGCTGATATCCTGCTGTTGACACCATCCTCGTCAATGTTTCCTCCAAGTTCTACCAGAAAATAACGGTCATCCGGCTTATCATAATAACTCAATACTCCCAGCGGGTTATCTGTTGCGTGGAATCCGTCCCGTCCGCAGTGTGCACTTTCTTCTGTATACTTCACTCCCTGCTTATACTGGAATGTTCCTTTTCCCATTGTGCAGGTGAGATCACTATGAAATCCTTTATAAGCAAGCATCTTTTTATTCTCCTAAGTAATATTTTCTGGCTATATCTCTTACCTGTGCCCTGTTTGGTATGCCAAGGTAAAGCGGACCTCTGAAATTTTCCAGCTTTCCATTATGATTTACTTTTGTAATCTTAATGATTTCATCATTTACCTGTACCTTGTTCTCGAAAGCAAACTGTATCAGCTTCGCCATGCATTCTTTTAAACTTTTATCCTTTTTTCTGACTGCTGCACATAAAGCTTCATTTTCTACACATTCTTCTGCCACAGTATCTTTCCAGTCTTCCATGATGCCTGCAATCTTTAATTCTTCACTTTCAACCTTCAGTTTTCCGATTGCTGCCATCTGCTTGCTCGCCAGTTCTTCCACGTCTCCTGCTGCATAATCCTCTGCATCATACTCACTCAGACCATTTTCCACTGCCAGCACCTTGAGGCTCTCAAGGTCTCCCTCTTCCTTTAATCCCTCTGCGGTCATGTTCAATTCTTCCACGGAGTCAAATTCTCCAAATCTCTCAAATAATTCCATATCTATCTCTCCTTCATCTTGATTTCTTCCCGTAAGCTCTCGGTATAAGCGTTTCTCTCATTCAGTAAAATCCTTATGAGATTCCCCTGCATCAACCTGTCCAGTTCCTGCCACTTATCCCTGTTTTTTATCTCGTGACCGTCCGACCTCGTCCAGTCGTTCTGTTTCCAGCGTTTTACATACTCTGCATCCTCATATCCGTTATAGATGTACTTGGATTCCGTGTAGACGGTCAGTATACATTTTTCCCGCATCCGGTGTAGTGCCATGATAAGGGATTCTAAGGTCGATCGGTTCTCATTCATCTGTTGCACCGGTACAACTTCCCTTATCACCGCCGGGTACTTGCAGTTTTCCTTATAGTATTCAAGCGCATATCCTATATGTCCGTCCTGCTGCCATCTGCCTCTGATCCCGGTCACTATGTAAATGCTCACTTCCTTCATCCGCTGTCACCTCTTTTCAATGGTTTTATCCTTACCTCCGTGTAACGCAGATAAGATAAGCCCGTGTATTTATTCACACCGCACACCACGCTTTCCGGATCAATGTAATATCCCGGTGTCGGCTCTGGTCCATTTTTTATGATTTTTCTGACCGTCCATCTGTAATACTTTTGTCTCTCCGGTTCTTTTGTGACCAGATTCTTTGAACATGAATATGTGGAACATTCTTTTTTCTCTTCTGGTGTGAATAGTGATAACTGCTCGTACCCATCCTCGTTTTCGTCCGGCAGTGGTTTTGTAATATAATTTGCCAGACGTCGGAAATCTCCATCCTCATACAGCAGTGTGAAATTCACATACCCGTGTTTCTTCCAGTACCTCTGGATCAGTTCATCTGTTGTCGGCTCTCCACGTATCTTATTCACTACAATGTGTATATGTATTCCGCCTTTTTTTCCTATCTCGATACGCATGATCCATAAAAGCTGTTTCCCCCTCTTTTTGTACGCCCTTCTCATGTTCTGCCAGAAATTAGTCATTATCTTTTTTATCTCCTGCAATGACATCCTTGTGCCCTCTGGGAAAGTCAGTGTTGTCCAGAGATCTTCTTCGTAGAAATTCCATCTGATCTTTCTCCATACTTCTCTCTCTTTCTTCCACTGGTTCTGTTTTTTGATCTGCTCCGGGGTGGCTTTCTTCTTTTTCTGCCTCTTCTCTCCCTTTGCTCCGTATTTTCCCTCCCATTTGTACTCAATGTCATTGCTGTTTAAAAACTCATATGTGTCCTTCCAATACATGTCTACCTCTAAATGTTTCTAAGTTTAATATACTTATATTGTTAAATAGACCGGGTGAAAATCCCCGTTTTCCTTGCATTTTCAGGCTTTTTGTGGTAATATAATTACAGAGTTTATGTGTGTGAAAACAAAACTCCTGCGATTAAGAAATGGCCGTTTCTTAATCGCTTTTTCTTTTTACCAATGCCATGACATCCTCATATGTCATGCGCTGCATGTCAAAGCCTCTCCTGATGCACTCAAACCCTGCTTTAATATATTTTTCTTCATTGAACAGTCCTTCTATCGGTTCATCCGGCTGCCTGTCGCCAAACAACTCTGTCCTAAGCTCTTCCGGTGCTTCGACAAACAAGGCTACCGTGCCTGCGATTTCACGTGTCATGTAGGCTTGTATGTACTCTTTCCGTCTGAAATGATGTCCGAATATGTCCGCCTGAAGCTTCAGCTTTTTAACTAGGTCTGTATCCGTCAACATCTGCTTTCTTTCCTCCAAATACTTTTCTTACTTTTTCTTCCTCAAACATCCCAAGCAGCCTGTTCTCTGCTTCCTGGTCCAATTCGATAAAGCTGGATACGAACACTGTGCTGATAAAACACCATTTTGCCCGGCAGTAATCTCCTGCATCCATGCACTGCTCAAATCTTTCCGGCTGTTTATACAGCTTGTCCACTGTCTCATTTATTGTCAGCATTCATACACCTCTGTCCTTGTATAAGATCCAAAGTTAAATAGTTTCTTTGTGTTAAATTCTTCACTTACTTCTTTGCTGAGTTTTTCGTACTCCTGCTCCGTCAATAGTTGTGATCCATACATAAGATGCAACATTCCAATTAACTGCTGCTCATATCTCTCTGCATCCTCCGCGAGAGTTGCCTGCCGGATCTTCGGATACGTGGCATTCTTCTGTCTATCTGCGTTCTGTATTAACTGAGACTTAAAGATGTCGAACCACGTTCTATATTCCTTTAAAAGTTTATTCTTCATCAGCTCTCACCTCATATTCTCTGAACCTAGGCTTGAATCCCCAGTAAAACATCAATAATCCGATCTGTGCGCTTATAATCAGTCCACAGCTTCCGCATACTATAAAAGCAATCAGACCTGCGTAACCGATCACATCTCGCATGCTTTTTCCCCTTTCCACACATATCCGGTATATTCCCATAACAATTTTGGCGAAATATATACATTTCCTTTCACTTTTTCTCTTGCTACAGTTCCTATTGGAAGTCTTCCTGATTCTATTCCTTCAATCACATACGGCTTGCCTTTTCCAAATACTTTTGCTGCTACCTCTACAGGAACACCGCCTATTCCAAATTCCGGATACTGCATTGCAGATTGTAATTTTCTGAAAACATCATCTGCAATTTCATTTGCTATTTCTCTTTCCAACTGCACCATTCTTATTTTTCTCCTTACTGCTGCACCTGCAACGTTTTTTCCTTTTCATCTCTGCTCTGGCTGGCAATCGCCATACCTTCTCCAAGTCCAAGCAGATAATTCTTATTGCTCTCTGATAACTTAGGAATCAGTTCTCCAAATGTTTCTAAAATCTGCTTCTCTTTTTCTGACATGATGTACTCCTTTCTGTTCGTTTTCTTGTTCTTATAGGACAATCATAGTTCCTTTAATCACATTTGTCAATAGTTTTTTTGTTCTTAAATCACATTTTGTTCTTAAATCACATTTTTTATTGACATTTTGATTTGCGCGTGCATATAATGAAGTCACAGAAAGGAGGAGTGCTTAATGAATGGTCGTTTAAGAAAATTAAGAAAAGCCTTGGATCTTACTCAACAGGATTTCGCTGATCGAATTGGCAGCAAGCGTAATACAGTGGCTAAATATGAAACTGGTGATAATACGCCTAGTGCTGCTGTTATTCACTCTATCTGTCGAGAATTTAATGTTAATGAGGAATGGCTCCGTACCGGAGCAGGCGATATGTTTCTTCCAGTAGATCGTAATACAGATCTTGCCAGACTGACAAAGCTTCTATTAAATGAAGAAAGTGATTCATTTAAAAACCGTTTTGTCTCCATGTTGGCAAACTTAACTGTTGAAGAATGGGAGTTCTTAGAGTGTAAGGCAAAAGAGCTTGCCGGAGTTGATGATAAAAATAAGGACTAGGCATCATTCCTAGTCCTCGTTTTTCAAAAGAGTTTTCAAAAGTGTATAAATATAATTAAGATATGTCTCATTATCCATTGTATTTACCATTTTAATAATTTCCTCTTTTGTTTTGTCCATCGCTCCGCCCCCTTTGTTTCAACATATCATATTTTTTATGAATTACAATAACTGGCGACACGATTTCCGTGATTG
>ULVF01033033.1_pt1 | contig 37435 bp, 33 predicted proteins | sample 1959201 | NCBI WGS metagenome assembly ULVF01 (sample SAMEA4835779, study PRJEB28245) | human gut metagenome | biome: gut microbiome; material: fecal sample | place: Denmark | collected 2008 | reverse complement strand
AAATTCTTCTAGAAATTTTTGAAATTCTTTAGGAGAATTATTTTTTATGATTTCTGAAAATTTATTTAATTGTTTTTGTGTAATAAATAAGTATTCCTCTTTAAGATGTTTAAATTCAAGTTCATTGAATTGATAGATAAAACTTGAGATAACTCCTTTTTCTCTCATTTTAAGAGCTTTAGATTGTATTTTGTTAGTATTAAAAAATATTTTTTCAAAAATATTTATTTTTGGCAGTTCTGCTGTTTCAATAAATATTTTTTTTAAACCTTTATCAGAGTATGATATTTTAATTTTATTAGATGATGATTCATCATTGCAGAGCTTATTGATAAATTTTACAAATTTTGCATCACCGTTTGGGCAACAAAGGATTGGTTTTGTTGTGTGGTTGCCTATTTTACCGTATAATAATCCTGAGAATTGAGGATTGTATTTATTTATTGCAGAATTCATATTAAACTCCTTTAGAGAGTATAAATCCTGTGAATATTTTTATTTGCTATTTTTATTTTCAAGTTCCAGTAAATATTTTTTTATTTCAATCCCGCCTGCATAACCTGTTAAATTTCCGTTTGAACCTATCACTCTGTGACAAGGTATAATTATTACAATAGGATTTTTATTATTAGCCATTCCTACAGCTCTTGAAGCATTCTTATTCTCAATGTACCATGCAATTTCTTTATAAGTTGTAGTTTTCCCATATGGAATTTTTTGTAATGCTTGCCAAACCTTCATTTGAAATTGAGTCCCTTTTGCTGAAATAGGGATATCAAAACTTTTTCTATTTCCATCAAAATACTCATTTAATTGCGAATAAGTCTTTTTGATTAGGGAAGTTTCTTTGTCTGTGTAATTAAGATTACTAAAAGAAATATTGCAGATACAATTATTTTTTTCTGCAATGTATATTTTTCCAATTACAGTGTCATAAGAGTATTGGTACAAATTTAAGATTCCTTTAAATGTTTTACATGTTTATAAATGTATAAAGCACCTAAAATACCAAAGATTAAAACTATTGCAATGTCAAATTTATGCCAAATATGTTTGAAAGCTTCCATATTTTGTCCCATTTTTACTCCGACATAAACTAACACGTAGCTCCATACTAAAGAACCTAAGAAAGTAAGAGTAAAGAATATTCTTTTTTTAGCTCTTAAAATACCTGCAGGAAGTGAGATAAAAGTCCTTACAACAGGAAGCATTCTGCATAAGAAAAATGCCCAGTCGCCGTATTTTTCAACCCATTTATCGGCTTCTTCCAGATCTTTATGTGAAATAAGGAAGTATTTCCCGTATTTTTCAACGAATTTTCTACCGCCGAAAAATCCAAGATAGTATGATGGTATTGAGCCTAAAACGCATCCAAAAGCACCTGCCCAAGCTGCTAAATGAAAATTCATTTCACCTTTGCTTACAATGTAGCCTGCAAATGGTAATATTGCTTCACTAGGTAATGGGATATTACAGGATTCAATTGCCATAAGCAAACTAATCCCCCAAGGTCCCATATAAGTTATGATATGCTCAATAAAACTAATTAAATGAGCTAAAATTGAGTTTATAAATTCCATAATACCTCCTCTTATTCTGAAATTAATTGTATCAAAAAAATATTTTATTTTGACAATATTAAAAATTTATACTAACATAACTTTACTGAAATGAAAGGAGTTTGGTTATGAATAATTTTGAATTATATTGTCCGACACGAGTTGTATTCGGAAAAGGTTCAATTGCAAAACTTTCGCAATTGATTGATAAATCAAAGAAAATATTAATTACTTATGGTGGAGGCTCTATTAAAAGGAATGGGGTTTATGATCAGGTAAAAAAAGCTTTGGAAGGATATAATGTTTTGGAATTTGGAGGGATTGAACCAAATCCTAAATATGAAACATTAATGAAAGCTGTCGAAATTGTAAAAAAAGAAGGAGTTGATTTTCTTTTAGCAGTTGGTGGCGGATCAACATTAGATGGTACAAAATTTATTGCGGCAGCTTCAAAATATTTTGGAGAAAAAGATGCTTATGATTACTTTATGGTAGAGCAAAATCCAGTAACAGATGCTTTACCTTTAGCTGATGTAATTACATTGCCTGCAACCGGTTCAGAAATGAATAACGGAGCTGTTATATCGAGAATTTCAACAGATGAAAAATTAGCTTTTCAGTGGGAACCGCTATATCCAAAATTTTCAATTATTGATCCGCAAGTAACATTCAGTTTGCCTCAAAAGCAGACAATAAACGGTATTGTAGATACATTTGTGCATGTTATGGAACAATACTGTACTTATGATGTAAATTCTCCGCTTCAAGATGATTGGGCATTAGGAATTTTGAGAACTCTTATTAAGGAAGCTCCAAAAGTTTTAGCAGATCCTAATGATTATGATGCAAGGGCTAATATTTTCTGGTGTGCAACTTGTGGCTTAAATTATTGGATTGCTCAAGGTGTACCTCAAGATTGGGCTACTCATATGATAGGACATGAACTAACCGCGTTTTATGGAATTGACCATGGCCAAAGTTTAGCAATAATTGAGCCAAGACTATTAAGAAATCAAAAAGTTAGCAAGTCAAAGAAATTAGCAAAACTTGCAAGAGAAGTGTTTGGTATAAATGAACCTGTTGATTTAAAAGCTGCAGATATTGCTATTGATCATATTGAAGCATTCTTTAATTCTTTAGGAATGAAAACAAAATTAGCAGATTATGAAATTAGTTCGGAAGAAGCAGCAGAAAAAATAAGAGATAGATTTGCAAAACGAGGTGTTGCTCTAGGAGAAAAAGGTGCTATAAATTCTGATGTTGCATATGATATTGTAAAAGCTTCTTAGAATATAGAATATTTAAAATCTAAAAAATGCAGGGTAGTTAACCCTGCATTTTCTCTATTACTTGCACAAATTCTTTTTTGAGATATGATTAATACACATGTATTAATTAATTATAAAGGATTTAGAAATGAAAGTTACATTAGAAAAAGAAAAAGAAAATGTTGTAAAATTAGATATTACAATCCCTGCAAAAGATGCTACAGAAGCTTATAATAAAGCTGTTCAAAAGATTTCTCAATATGTAAATATTGATGGATTTAGAAAAGGAAAAGCTCCACGAGCAGTAGTTGAAAGACATGTAGGAACTGAAAGAATTAAACAAGAAGCTATTGAAAATTTGATGCCAAAAGCTATTAATCAAGCTGTTGTTGATAACAATTTAGATATTATTGCTCAGCCATATATAACAAATTACAATTTTAATATTGGTGAAGATTTAACTGTTACTGCAAAAGCTGAATTAAGACCTGAAGTTGCTTTAGGTCAATATAAAGGTTTAACTTTAGAAGTAAAAGATTCTCCAATTGAAGCTGATGCTATGCAAAAATCAATAGATAATCTTTTAAATCAACACAGTACTCAAGAAACTGTAATTGACAGACCTACAAAAGAAACTGATATTGCGGTAATTGATTTTGATGGTTATGCTAATGGTGAAAAAATTCAAGGCGGTGAAGCTAAAAATTATCCGCTTGATTTAGCTCATTCAAACTTCATTCCAGGTTTTGCTGAACAACTTGTTGGTAAAAATCTAAATGATGAGTTTGAAATTAAGGTAACTTTCCCAGAAGATTACCACGATGAAAAATTAAAAGGTCAACCTGCAACATTCAAAATTAAAATTAATGAAATCAAAGAAAAGAAATTACCTGAATTAAATGATGAATTTGCTCAAAAAGTTGGTCCTTTCAAAACTGTTGATGAATTAAAAGCTGATATTCAAAAATATTTAGAATCTCAAAGAGAAAGAACAAATAAACAAAATTCTGAAAATGAAGTATTTAAAACAGTAATTGATTCTTCAAAAGTTGAAATTCCTCAATCTATGATTGATAGAGAAGCTAATTCCTTAAGAGAAGAATATAAACAAAGATTAGCTGCTCAAGGTATTAATTGGGATGCTCTTGTAAAATCTCAAGGGGAAGATCAATTGTTGAAAAATTTAAATGAAGATGCTTTAGTAAGAATTAAAAATTCTCTTGTAATTGACAAGATTGCGAAAGAAGAAAATATTAAATTAGAACAAAAAGATATTGAAACTAAATTTGCTCAATTGGGTGCAGCTTATGGCTTGAAACCTCAAGATTTAATTAAACAAATTGGTCAAAATCCTGAAGTTCTTGCTTCTATTTCTCAACAAGCAATGAATGATAAGGTTAGAGATTTCTTAATGGAAAACAATAAAGTAGAAATCAAGTAGTTAATCAAAAATAATATATGTGCCGTATTTACAACGGCACATTTTTGATTAATATTAAGTAGAGTTATATAATTTAATTAGTAAAAAGTAGAAGAGGAGCTACAAACCTCTAATCATTATAAAGTCGATTTGTAGTCGACGGAAAGGACAAAAGCGGAGGCACAGCCTCTGGCAGAGAGATATAAAGTCAGACGAAAGTCGGCGGAAAGGGTAAAAAAATGAGCTTTGTACCGGTAGTAATTGAACAATCAAGCAGAGGTGAAAGATCTTTTGATATATTTTCAAGATTATTAAGAGAAAGAATTATTTTCTTAGGAACTCCTATTGATGATATGGTAGCAAATTTGGTTGTTGCTCAATTATTGTTATTAGATAGTGAAAATCCTGAAAAAGATATTATGCTATATATTAACAGTCCTGGTGGATCTGTAACTGCAGGTTTTGCTATTTATGATACAATGCAGCATATTAGAGCTGATGTATCTACTATTTGTTTAGGTCAGGCAGCTTCTATGGGTGCGTTCCTTCTATCTTCTGGTGCTAAAGGTAAGAGAATGGCATTGCCTCATTCTAGAGTGTTAATTCACCAACCTTTAGGCGGAGCTCAAGGCCAGGCTACTGATATTGAAATTCAAGCAGCTGAAATTATCAGAATTAAAAAATCATTAAATGAAATTTTGGCTTCTAATACAGGTCAATCAATTAAAAAAATTGAAAAAGATACTGATCGTGATTATATCATGACTCCAGCTGAAGCTCTTGAATATGGTATGATCGATAAAGTTGTTACTCGTGACGCTTTGAAATAGTAAAATATAAGTTGTAATATTAAGTCTGTCTTTAAAATAGACAGAAAGGGTAAAATAAAATGCCAAAACATGATGATAGCAGATTAAAATGTTCATTTTGCGGAAAATCTCAGGATCAAGTAAAAAAATTGATTGCCGGTCCTGAAGTATATATTTGTGATGAATGTGTTGATTTGTGTAATCAAATTCTTGATGAAGAATTTTTTGAAAATAAAGATAAAGAAGGAACTGATTCTGAAAAATCAGCAGAAGAAAAACCTATTCCAAAACCTCATGAAATAAAAGCTTATCTTGATGAATATATTGTTGGTCAAGATGATGCTAAAAAGGTTTTGTCTGTTGCTGTTTATAACCATTATAAACGTTTAAAACACAATAAAGAAGCTGATTTAAAAGATAATGTCGAAATTCAAAAGTCAAATATTCTTTTAGTAGGACCTACAGGTTCAGGTAAAACACTTTTAGCTCAAACTTTAGCTAAAATGTTAGATGTTCCGTTTGCTGTAGCTGATGCTACTACATTGACAGAAGCTGGATATGTAGGTGATGATGTTGAAAATATTCTTCTACGTCTTTATCAAAATGCTGAATTTGATTCTTCAAAAGCAGAACGTGGGATTATTTATATAGATGAAATTGATAAAATTTCAAGAAAGTCTGAAAATACATCAATTACACGTGATGTATCTGGTGAAGGTGTACAACAGGCATTATTAAAAATGATTGAAGGTACAGTAGCTCATGTTCCTCCTCAAGGTGGAAGAAAGCACCCTCATCAAGAATTTATTGAAATTGATACAAGTAATATCTTATTTATCGTTGGCGGTGCTTTTGTAGGCTTAGAAAAAATCGTTGAACGTAGAGCAGGGGAAGGCACATCTGTTGGTTTCGGAGCTAAAGCTCCTATGACTCAAGCAGAAAAAGATGCTGCGGCTGTTCGTATGTTGAAAAAATTACAGCCTGAAGACTTGTTAAAATTCGGTTTGATACCTGAATTTATTGGTCGTGTTCCAATTTATGCTGTTCTTGATGAATTAAATGAAAAAACATTAAAAATGATTTTGACAGAACCTAAAAATGCTGTATTAAAGCAGTACAAATGCTTATTGGAAATGGATGGCGTTGATTTAGAATTTGAACCTGAAGCTATTGATTTGATTGCTCAAGAAGCAATTAAACGTAAGACAGGTGCAAGAGCATTAAGATCTATTGTGGAAGAGATAATGCTTGATGTTATGTATGATGTTCCGACCAAAAAGGATATAACTAAATTTACTGTTACAGCAGATATGGTAAGGAATAGAAAAAATGCAGAGGTTGTTAAATTACCAACTACCTCAAAAGAAAAAGAAATAACAGCATAGGAAATTTTATTAATGTCTACTAGTAAAAAATTTTATGAGGCTTATTTTTTATTTTTTTTTACTAGTAGCATTAATTTTTTCTTTATTCATTGTTTTATTTCGACCTCTTAATATATTATTTTTTAATCCTGAACGTTTTGAATGCTCAAGGTCGCAAGATAGATGTGTTTATGTAAATTCTAAACAAGATGTAGTATATAATTTGTCTAAAATTCGTTCAGCCTATTGTCGTAAAATTTATCATCCTGGTATTAAAACAGGACATTCTGAAACTTGGTTTTATATTGAAATAGATGATATGAGTTTAAATCAAGTGCCAATTTACAGAACAGGATTTTGTGATAATCAGTCAGATAAATTTAATAGTTATTTAAATTCTAGAGATGATAATTTTAAAATTAAACAAATCATAGATAATAATCAAATTTCAATTTCTTTATATATACTTGTATTTGTTTTGTTTTTTTGTTCATTTTTAAAAAAAATTTTTGTTGAAATTATAAAATATTTTTTTAAGTCTTAACATATTTGTAAATTCTTCGTATTTATGAAAAAATAGATATATGAATGATAGCAAAACACTTATTTTAATTGATGGTCATGCGTTAGCATTTAGACAATATTATGCTTTAGAGAGAACTAATATGAGGACATCTGATGGTGTCCCTACTTGGGCTGTTTATGGATTTTTTAAAGCAATTTTTGATTTGTTAAAAAATGAAGATTTGAAACCTGATGCAATTGCAGTTGCTTTTGATGTAAGTCATAAAACATTCAGGACTGATGCTTACTCTGATTATAAGTGTAATCGTTCTGCTATGCCTGATCCTATGCAGGCTCAAATGGGTTTGATTTATGAAGGATTAAGAGCTTTTAATATTCCGATTTATACAAAAGAAGGTTTTGAGGCTGATGATGTAATCGGTACTATTTCAAAAAAAGCATGCGAACTTGGACATAAAGTTTTGATTTTAACAGGGGATCAGGATGCTTTTCAGCTTGTTGATAAAGAAGGCTGCATAAAAGTTATATTGCCGACAAAAGGCGAACTTGTTGAATATAATTGGGATAAGATTTTTGAAAAATTAGGAGTTTATCCAAATCAAGTGATTGACTATAAAGGTTTGCGAGGTGATGTGTCAGATTGTATTCCTGGAGTTAAAGGAATCGGAGAAAAGACGGCTCAAAAACTACTAGCAAGATATGGTAATTTAGATGCTATTTTGAAAGATTGTGAGAATATTCCTGAAAAAGCTGTAAGAGAAAGAATTTGTGCAGGTATTGAGCAGGCTAAGATGAGTCAATATCTTGCAACTATTGTGAGAGATCTTGATGTTAATTTTGATTTTGACAGTGCAAAAATTAATTTACCAGATGTATCTGTAGTTACTGATTTTTTGAAAAAAATGCAATTTTATACATTTATAAAAAATATAAATGAGATTTTGTATTCTTTTGATAAAATTGAAAGAACTGCTCCTGTTGCTGATTCTAATTCTTCAGATTCAATGCAGTTAGGATTTTTTGCAGAAGCTGTAAATGAGGAAATTAATAAAGAATCAAAATTTGAATTTGATAAGAAATTAATTACTGATTCAAAAGATTTTTCTGACATGTTAGACGAATTAATGAATCAATCTTTAATCGCTTTTAATATTTATGCAGATGTAAAAAATGCTGTTGATTCAAAAGTAATCGGTTTTGCTTTCGCTTATAACAAAGATATTACAGCTGACAAGCATATTAATTTTAAAGATTCTGATTTTATAGCAAAGACATTTTATATTCCGATAAGCCATTCAAATATTGAAAATCAATTGCGATTAGACGATGTGATTAATGATTTAAAATCTTTATTTGAAAATGAGTTAATTTGTAAGACAACTCATAATGCTAAAAATGCTTATAATATATTAAGAAATTTAGGAATTTTAGCAAAAGGTATAATTTTTGATACTGCACTAGCAAGTTATGTGAAAGATCCGCAAAGAAATCATGAATTAGATGTACAATCAATGGAGCACTTAGAGCATGCAATTTCTCCTTTTGCTCCTTTTGAAAAAAATAAGAAAAAGCAGATTTCTTTTTCAGATGCTCCTTTTGAGAGTGTTTTAAGTTTTGCAGCTGATGAAACTTTTATAATTTTAGAGTTGACCAAATTTTGGATAAATAATCTGGATAAAAAAGAGTTAGAACTGACTTATAATGTCGAAGTTCCTTTGACATTTGTCCTTGCCGATATGGAATATACGGGTGTTTCTGTAGATGAAAATTACTTGCACAAACTTACTATATCAATGAACAACCAATTAGCCCAAATTGAGGGGCGTATATATGAGATTGCAGGTGAGGTGTTTAATATAAATTCTCCTCGTCAGGTTGGTGAAGTTTTATTTGAAAAATTGGGTCTTAAGGCAAAGAAAAAGCGCGGCAAGACTAATTATTCAACAAATGCTGCTGTCTTAGAGGAATTAGCTGAAGAATATGAAATTGCACAGTTGATTTTAGATTATAGAAAGTTTGCAAAATTAAAATCAACATACACAGAGGCATTACCTGCATTGATTGATAGAAAAGATAATAGAATTCATACAACTTATAATCAAACTGTGACAGCTACTGGTAGACTATCTTCATCTAATCCTAATTTACAAAATATTCCAATCAGAACAGAGGAAGGTAATAAAATCAGAAATGCTTTTGTTGCCGCAGATAAAAAAAATGGATTAATTTTATCTGCAGATTATTCTCAAATTGAATTGAGATTGTTAGCTCATATTTCTCAAGATAAGCATCTTTTAGAGGCTTTTAACAGTGGAGTTGATGTACATACATTAACAGCTTCAAAAGTTTTTGAAGTTCCTGTAGAAAAAGTAACTAAAGAAATGCGTTATAAGTCAAAAGCTGTTAATTTCGGAATTATTTATGGTCAAAGCAAATATGGACTTGCAAAATCTCTGGGTATTTCTAATGCTGATGCAGAAAGTTTTATTGAAAAATATTTTGCTACATATCCGAAGGTAAGGGCTTATATGGAAGGGACTGTTATTGAAGCAGAAGAAAAAGGTTTTGTTGAAACTATATTTGGAAGAAAGAGATATCTTGCAACAGAGCTATCAAGTTCTAACGGAATGATTAGGGAATTTGCAAAGAGAGCAGCTATTAATCAACCGATACAAGGTACTGCTGCGGATTTAATGAAAATTGCAATGATTGATTTTTCAAATAAGTTAAAAGAAAATAACCTTAAATCAAAAATGATTATGCAGGTGCATGATGAACTTGTAGTAGAGGTTGTAAAATCTGAATTAGATATTGTAACTAAGCTTGTAAAAGAGGCAATGGAACTTAATCAGCCTTTATCTGTTCCTTTAGTTGTTGATGTGAATGTAGGTGAATCATGGAAAGAGTTATAAAATATATATTATTAGCTGTAAGTTTTGTTTTTATTTTTTCAGCTTTTCCTGTAAAAGCTGAAGAAGGTATGTCTTTGAGTACACTTATTACTCCTCAAAACGTTAGTTTTAATACTTGTACAAGAACTTATATTTTACCTGCTGATAAATTATTTTATATGGCAATAGCGAGTGCAAATGCTAACAGATTTGAAATAGATGAAATTCAGTCTAAGACTGGATATATTTTATTTACAGCAGTTAATAAACAATATCTTGTAAGTGTTGTAAAGGTGGATTCAACTCATTCAATGTTAAAAATTACTCCGACTAATAATAATTATTTTTTCCCACCCGGAGTAGTTTTAAATTTCTTTAAATATATTGATTTGTATGGGGCAACCCCTTTTGTTACAGTGCCAAAAGTGTAATTAATTTAATGTCTCAAATGCATTGTCAACAATTGATTTAATATCAAAAGTTGTTTCTTCACCGCTTTTTGTTGAAAGCCAGATTAGGTATTCAATATTGCCGGAAGGACCTTTTATTGATGAAAAAGTCAGTCCGTTAATTTTGTAATTTAGATTTTTTGCAAAATTTATGACATTTTCTATTACTTCGATATGAACTTTTTTATCTCTTACAACCCCACCTTTTTCAACTTTTTCTTTGCCTGCTTCAAATTGAGGTTTGATAAGGCATACCATTTCATGAAATTCAGGGTTAAGCAATTTTTTTAGGTTTTCTAGAACTTTTGTCAAAGATATGAAAGATAAGTCACTTACCAAAAGATCTGCAACAGGCTCATTTTTGTCATATATTTCATCAAAAGAACATATTTTTAAGTTTGTTCTTTCTATAGTTTTAACTCTCTTATCTGAACGTATTTTCCAGTCAAGCTGTCCATATCCTACATCTGCTGCATATACAAATTTAGCACCATTTTGTAAAAGACAATCAGTAAAGCCTCCTGTTGAAGCTCCTGCATCAAAACAAATTCTATCTTTTACTTTTACAGGAAATGTATCAAGTGCTTTTTTTAGTTTAAATCCGCCTCTGGAAACGAATGGCATTGATTTTACTTGAATATCATACTCTTTTGATGGGTTTATTTGAAAACCTGCTTTTGTTATGTACTCATCATTAATTTTTACATGCCCTGCAAGTATTGCGGCTGCAGCTTTACTTTTTGTTTCAAAGTAGCCTAAATCAGTTAAATATTTATCAAGTCTTTCTTTCATATATTAAATACTCTTTCTGCATTTTGAGTTGTAATCTTATCTATTTTTTCAAATGATGTATCACGGAGTCTTGCAATTTCTTCAGCAACGTATTTTACATATGCAGGTTGATTTGTTTTCCCTCTATATGGAACTGGAGTAAGATATGGTGCATCTGTTTCTAATAATAAGTTTTCTATTGGTATGTTCTTTGCGACTTCTTTCATTTTTATTGCGTTTTTAAACGTTACAACTCCACCAAGTGCTATGTACCAGCCTTCTTTTACACATTCTTTTGCAAATTCAACACTTCCTGAAAAACAATGCATAATTATTTGGGAATTTTTATTGTATTCTTTTAAAATATCATATGTATCTTTATGTGCTTCTCTGTCATGAATTGATATAGGAAGATTTAATTCATTAGCTAATTTTATTTGCTTTATAAAGACTTCTTTTTGCAAATCATTAAAACTTTTATCCCAGTAATAATCAAGACCTATTTCTCCAATGCCTATAATTTTTTTATTTTCAGAATATTTTTTTATTTTATCAGTTAAATTATCATCCCAATCTTTTACTTCTGATGGATGAACTCCTAAAAGACCATATACATTTTCGTACTTGTTTGCAATATCAAATACGATATCAATGTCAGATGGGTATGCTGCAGGCAGGATAATTTTTTCAACTCCGTTATTTTCAGCATTTGTAATTATTTCATCTATAGTAAATTCTTCTATGCAATTAATATGTGAATGTGTATCAATCATATAGAGATTATAACACGATTATGTGATATAATTAAGTAAGCATGGAAGAGAAAAATTTAAAAATATCAATAGCTCATTTATATCCCAAATTGTTAAATTTATACGGTGATATGGGAAATATTATTACTCTAAAAAAGCGTTGCGAATGGCGTGGCATTAAAGTTGAGTATGAAGAAATTAATTCAGGAGATTCTATTACTTCTCACGATTTATATTTTATAGGCGGTGGTCAGGATAAGCAGCAGCAAGATGTCGCTGGTGAATTATATAAGAATAAAGAATTTCTTCATGAAGAAAGAGATAATGGTGCTCTTTTTCTCGGTATTTGCGGTGGCTACCAATTATTTGGACATTATTATCAACCATTTGACGGGGATAAATTATTAGGAATTAGCCTAATGGATGCTTATACTGTAGCTGGAAAAAAGAGATTTATTGGGAATGTTACAGTTGAAACTGATTTTTTAACCCCTTCTACCTTAGTTGGCTTTGAAAATCATAGCGGTTTGACTTATTTGCAAGGTGATACAAAGCCATTAGGAAAAGTTGTTGTTGGTAATGGTAACAATGGTCAGGATAAGACTGCAGGTGGGCGATTTAAAAATGTGTTCGGAACATATTTACATGGATCGTTGTTGCCTAAAAATCCACATTTTGCGGATTATTTAATTTCTCTTGCATTAGAAAAACGTTATGGTGAAAAAATAGAATTATCAAAGTTAGATGATAAATTGGAAATAATGACGCATAATTCATTAGTAGGGAAAGCATATTAAAATGACAAAGGAAGCTTTATTATCATTGTATAATAGATGGTGTGGTATATCTGATAAAATTCGTTTTCTTCTAGTCGGTGGTTGGAATGCTGCTTTTTCTTATATAATATTTGCAATAGCGGTATATCTGTTAGGACATGAAAATTATCAGATTTGTGTTGCATTGCAATGGATTATCTCATCTGTATTTTCTTTTGTTAATCAAAAAGTTTTTGTATTCTGTACCAAAGGGCATTGGATAAAAGAGTATTTTAAATGCTGTACAACTTGGGTTGTAAGTTATTTGTGCAATGCATTAATTCTCGAATTTATAGTAAGATTTGTGTCAAAAAATGTTTATGTTGGACAATTTTTTTCGATATTTTTAGCTTCAATTGTAACATATGTCTTATTCAAATATTTTGCTTTCCGTCATCATAAAAAGTAAATTCTATTTTAAATCTTCATTAAAATAGCCTGTTATGTATTTGATTTTTTTTATAAAATCATTGAATGATAGTGTAATTTCTTCTTGATATCTATTATCAAATATTTGAGCTGTTTTGTTCGCATTGTCAACATTTTCTAATGTATAACAGTGCCAGTTTGTTAATCCTTTTATAAAATGATGCCCTGTTCCTGCTATAAAGCTGTTATTTTTATTTTCCCCTATTTTTTCTAAAATAGCTTTTGCTTCATCTGATTTTGATTTTAAATTCATTTTGATACTGTTTTCATTAATTTTGATAGGTTTAATGCCTGTAAACATTTCTAGAAATCTTGATGGATTATTGTATTCAAATTCTTCATTTGTTTTGTATAATCTGTTCGCAAATGATTTTTTATCTGGATATTTTTTTAGTAATTTATTCATTGCTACTTCTATGGCTTTCAGTATTGGATTTTCAGGTTCTGTAAGAATTATTGGATTAAGGAAACGATCACAAAGAGTTAGGTCATTTATGTCTTTTTCAGATATAAAAAAGTCTTCTGATTTTCCATTGATATTTTTAAATTTAATATTAAAGTTATTTCCTTCTCGTAAAATATTTTCTTCTAATATTTTTCTGCCGTTTTGAGTATTACTTAAAGCATTTATGCTTGTCACAAGATAACAATCATGAAAATGTTGTTTTAATCTTTGTAATGATTTTATTTCACTTAAATTTATTGGTTTCATATCTCCTGTAAAACATGTAAAGTCTAAAAATTGTCAATTGATATGTTTTTGGTAATATGTTATTATAAAAATATAACAAATTATGTTATAGATTAGAAAGGAGCTATATATGAAAAGATTTAGGTTTTTCGGGGGGGGGGCAGTTTAGAGCTTACTCTACAAGGCTTTCAAAGGATTGAAATATTAACAAAAAAATGTTATATTAGTGATATGTTACATCACTATAAAAATAAAAAAGGTTTTACATTAGCAGAGGTATTAATAACATTAGGAATAATAGGCATTGTAGCAGCAATGACAATGCCAAGTTTAATTCAAAAACATCAAAAGCGTGTTACAGCAGAACGTTTAAAAAAGATGTATACAACATTAAGAACTGCAATTGATTTAGCAGAATTAAATAATGGACCTCGTGAAAATTGGTCTTTTGCATCTGATGAGGAAGCTACTAATTTTTATATTAATGAAATATTATCAAGAATGAATTGTGAAAAAATAGTTAGTTCTTCTTGTTATTTAGCAGATGGTAGTTATTTGGGACAATATACTGTTCGCTATTATGGACTATTAGAGCTTTATTTTTATCCGTTTTCTGGAGAACGTTATATATCTGGTAAAGCTAATGGTAGGGGACGTCGCTATAGATTGTATTATAGTACTTATCTAAATCAGCGCTTTGAGAGCATACAGTTTTATGGTAAATTACAACAATATACACGTGATTATCTTTTAAATAGTGGTCCTGGAAATTTTTCTTGTAAAGGTGGGGATCCTAGAACCTGTTTTTATATAATTATGAGAGATAATTGGGAAATAAAAGATGATTATCCTTGGTAAAAATAAAAGCGGTTAATTATTTAACCGCTTTTATAATATTGATAAGTTTTTGAGTTGCTTCGTCAGGTGTATATTTTTCTTGTTCTCCTGTTTCTCTGACTTTGTATTCTACAAAGCCTTCATTAATTGTCTTTCCGACTGTTACTCTGAATGGGAAGCCTATTAAATCAGCATCTTTAAATTTAACACCTGCGCGTTCATCTCTGTCGTCCAGTACAACTTCTACTCCTGCAGATTTTAAATCTTCATACATTTTATTTGCAACTTGCATTTGTAACTCATCTTTAATATTTACAGGTACAATTACAACGTGGTATGGTGCAATTGAAATTGGCCATTTAATACCGTGTTCATCGTAATGAGCTTCGACTGCAGCAGCTGCTGTTCTAGAAATTCCAATTCCATAGCAGCCCATTACATATGGGTGAGTTTTTCCGTTAATATCTGTATATACAGCATTCATTGGTTTTGAATATTTTGTACCTAATTTGAAAATATTACCAACTTCAATTCCCTTAGTTACAAATAAAGGTTTTCCGCATTGTGGACATAATTCCCCTTTTTGTACAAGACGAATATCAGCATATTTTAATTCTGTTTCTAAATCAGAAAGATTTGCACCGACTAAGTGTTTATCGGTTTGATTTATTCCGACAACGAAATTTTTCATATCACGAACAGTTTCATCTGCGATTATTGTGATACCATCCATTCCTTTTGGTCCGATAAATCCCGGAACTGCATCAAATCCTTTTTCAGCCATAAGTTCTGCAATTTCTGCAGAAGATGCAATTCTTACATCAATTCCGCCGACAGAATTCATTAATTTTGTTTCTTCTACTGCTTTATCTGCTCTAATTAATGCAATTACAGGCTTTTTATCTATTATGTATACAAGTGATTTTAAAATCAATGTATCAGGAATATTTAAGAATTTGCTTAATTCTTCTATAGAATGTGTATTTGGGGTATCAATTACTTTAGTTTCTTTAAAGTAATCTTTACCATCTACTATAGCTTCCGGTAAATTTGATATTGCGTGATTTGAATTTGCTGAATAATCACAATCATTACAGTAGAAAACGTCATTTTCTCCAGCGTCAGTGTCTGTGATGACCATAAATTCATGAGATACGCTTCCGCCTATTGCTCCTGAATCTGATTGAACCATTTTTGTATCAAGTCCGCATCTTTTGAATATTTTCTTATATGCTTGCGCCATATTTTCATATTCTTTGTCAAGGCCTGCTTCATCTAAATCAAAGCTGTAAGCATCTTTCATTATGAATTCTCTACCTCTTAAAAGGCCGTATCTTGGTCTGATTTCATCTCTGAATTTTGATTGAATTTGATATAAATTTACAGGAAGTTGTTTGTAAGATTTTAATCCGTCACGAGCAACAGATGTGATAATTTCTTCGTGAGTAGGTCCAAGACACATATCTCTGTCGTGGCGGTCTTTTAGGCGCATTAATTCACGTCCGTATACTTCCCATCTGCCTGATTCTTCCCATAATTCTTTAGGTTGTAAAAATGGCATTAAAAGCTCTTGAGCTCCGGCATTGTCCATTTCTTCTCTTACAATATTTTCAATCTTTTTTAATACTCTCCACATTAAAGGCATATAAGTGTACACACCTGGTGCAAGTTTTTTTATAAACCCTGCTCTGCCAAGCATTTTATGAGAGATAACTTCTGCATCGGAAGGAAACTCTCTTAGGGTTTGTACAAACATTTTTGACATTTTCATAAAACTAATTCCTCACATATATTATTTTATGCTTTTATTCTACCATAAAAATCATTTATGAAAGGAATGTATCAAGTTCTTTTTTTACAAGTTTTGGAGATACAGAAAGGCTGTTGTTAAATTTTAGAGCATTATTCATACATTTTACATACTCATCATTAGCTTTACGAAGTTTTTGAATTTGTGCCAAAATATAATAAGAATCACCGTTAGCTCCGCAATTATCAATAGATTTTTCCATAATTAAAGCAGCATTATCAAGTTTATTGTTTTTTGTCATAATTTTTGCATAAATTTTGTATGCATCAATGTCTTTTGGATTTAATTCAATTGTTTTTTCTAGATTTTGGATTGCAGATTCAAAATTTCCTTCTTCATAATCGATAGATGCTAAGTTAAAATATGCCCAACTATAATCAGGAGAAAGCTCTATTACTTTTTGAAATTTTTCTTTTGCTTCGTCGCTTTTACCTTGTTCTTTTAAAATATTACCAATGTAAAAATGAGCATAAATATCTTCATCATTGATATCAATTGTTCTTTGAAAATAGTATTTTGCACCATCGAGCTTACCTTCTTTAAAATAACATAGTCCTATTGAAAAATAGGAGTTGGAGTCATTGTTATCTTTAGCAAGTACATTTTCAAAGCAATCAACTGCTTTTTCATACATTTTTTTATCAATATATACAAGTCCTAAATTATAATATGCATCAATATCGTCAGGAGTATATTCAATAGCTTTTTTGTAGGCATCTTCAGCCTTATCTAAATCTTTTAATTTTTCATAAGTAATTCCAAGGTTATAAAAAATTCCGCTGTCATCATTAAAAATCTTTGATAAATATAGTAAGTGCTGTTTTGCTTCTTCTGGGTATCCGCAATCGAGCAGAAGAACTGCGAGTTCTCTTCTAGCTTGAAAATTTGTCTGGTCAGCTTTTAATATATTTTGGAGTTCTTCAATTTTATCAATTTTTGACATAGCTAAATTGTAGCAATATTTAATTAATCAAGCAAGTTCTTAATATTTTACCTATTGCTTTTTTTTGAAAAATTGTCTAAAATGAATTGAAAATAAGGAGAGTTCTATTATGAGATTTTTAACTATAATTTTATCATTATTTTTATTTGCACAGTCAGTATCAGCGGCACCATTTAATGCGAATGCAAAAACTAAAAGGATTCCTGCAGGTACAAAATTTTCGCTTCAGTTAATGAATCCGATATCTACAACTACTGATAAGCAAGGTGATGAATTTACGGCTGTTATGATGACTGATCAGACAGCAGATTCTGATGTTATATTGCCTATGGGTTCACTTGTCCGCGGAACAATAAAAAGAGTTGAGCCTTCTAAAAGAATGTCAAAGGGGGCTATTTTATATTTAGATTTTGATCATGTTGTAACTCCAAACGGTAGACAATTACCTTTAACTTTTTCTGTTGTAGGCAGGAGTGATTTAACTTATGATGGCGGGATTACTTCATCAAGAGGTTATAAGGATGCATTAAAAGAAAATTGGCAAGTTACAAAGGATATTACAGTAAACGCAACTGAATGGGGCGGTGATGTATTTGATGATGTAATTGTAGCTGATCAATTAATGACTGGTATATGTGCAGTAGGCGGTGCAATAGGTGGCGGAGCATATTATGTTTATGACGGTATTGCAGATATGATTAGAAAAGGAAAAGATGTGAATCTCAGAAAAGGTGAAATCTTGAATGTTATATTGGTTGACCCTGTAGATGTTCCTGTAATCTAAAATGTAATAAGAATTTTGATATAATAAAAAAAGAGCTTTGGTGAGAGCTCTTTTTTTTTATCCAACTTGGTTTCTTCCGTTATTTTTAGCATTGTATAATCTTTTATCTGCAGCTTCGATTATTGAGGAAGCATTATCACCGTCATATGGGAATGTTGATACTCCAAGACTTATTGTGACGTTTGTTTCTTTATCGCCTGATAGTTTAAATTTTTTGTTAGCAACTCTTTCACAAATTTTTTGAGCAGTAGAGAAGGCTTCATCTTTTCCTGTATTTGGAAGAATTATACTCATTTCTTCTCCGCCATATCTGCATACTATATCAGTTGAACGAACATTTTTTTTCAAGGTTTGTGCAACTTGTCTTAGGACTGCGTCTCCGGATTGATGTCCAAAGGTGTCATTGAATTTTTTGAAGAAGTCTATGTCGATGATAATAAGTGAAAAATTATGGTTATATCTTTTTGATTGTTCAATTTGCATTCTAATTTGTTCTTGGAAATACCTGTGGTTATATAGTTCTGTAAGTCCGTCTGTTGTTGCTAATTTGTATTGTTGCTCAAAATCCCTTGATTTGATAAGGTATTTTACAATGTAGGCAAATGTAAATGCTGCAATTGAGAAAATTAGGGGATATACAACCTCAAACCATAGGTTTTCGTATTTCATTGCATAATATGCTATTAAAATATAAATAAGATAAGCTGATAATGACATCATTGATGCCGTAAAAGCAGAGCTTACTCGAGTAACTATTGAAGCGATTAATAGAGCTAACAGGATACTTAGTGCAATAGTATAAGCTTTATTCACCTTTTTGATAAAATTATTATCAATTATGTTATTAAGATATGTTGCTTGTACTTCAACTCCAGGGTATATTTTCCCTGTAGGAACCGTTTTGATATCAAAAAGGCTTGCTGCAGTTGTTCCGAAATAAATTATTTTATTTGAAAAATTATAATCAAGTTCTGTTTTTTCTCCGTTTACAGCTTTGATTAACTGATACATCGGAATATAAGTATAAGTTCCTGCTGGTCCGTACCAGTTTAGGATTGCACTCCCATCATTATCTAAATAAATTTCTCTGCCACCAAATTTGAACTCTGAATGTTTGTCAATTTCAAAAGATGATTGTTTTTCCCCAAGATAATTTAACCCTACTTTTAGTGCTAATTGTGGGTAGTATCCGTCTTTATATTTTACAACTAAAGGCATTTTTCGCAAAATTCCGTCATCTGATCGGGATACATTTATTATTCCAATATTAGAGGTAACATTTATAATTTCTTCAATTATAGTTCTGCAATTAGTGTATGTTAATTGAGAAAAGTCTATTTTAGAATTATTTTTTACGTCAATTGTTAGTTTTTGGGGCAGGGTAGGCGGAATTCTTAAATCTTCTGATTGATTATCAAAATTCATTGATGTAAATACATTATTATATTTTCTAAAAATATCTGTCAATGCTTCATCAGCTTGATTTTTACTTTTTAAAGACTTTACAAACATTAAGTCAAATGCAATAATTCTAGGACTTTGCTTTTCAAGATAATTTACAATTTTAGCATAAGTATCTCTCGGAAGAGGCCATTCTCCGTAATTGTCAAGAATATATTCATATGTAGCATCATCAATTGCTACAATTACAATATCTTGATTAGCTTTTTTGCTTCCTTCTTTTATTAAAATACTTTGTCGTAAATCAAATGTCCTATTTTCAATTGTGTCTATAAAGTTGTTTAAATTGGCATTTTTAAGTATTAAAAAGGCAAAGATAATAAAAAATATTAAACCGATTGCGTATGATATTTTTTTAAACATAACCCTCTATCTTCAAATTATACTATTTCATTCTTTCAGTATAATTGAATGTAGAAGATTTGGCAACAAAATGTTTTAATAAAAATTGTTTTTCCAAAATAAAATTGTTAAGTTTTAATATTTCTGTAGAATATTCAAGTTCATCGGGGTTTTGCAGATATCTTAATAAACATTGTTCGTGCAGATTCATCCTAATTCTCACCTTTAAAAATCTAATAACGGATAACTTTTTTATTATTGCAAATTTGAAAATTTTTAACATCAGACAAATGCATGAGATTTATTAGTGCTTGCACTTTTTTATTTCTGTTGTATCATATAATTAGTGTATTGTAATAATAAATCAAGTTTGGAATCTTGAGTAAAAGAAAGAGGTTAGAAATGAAAGACGGAATTCATCCAGATTATAAGAAAACTGTTATCAAATGTGTATGCGGTAACGAAATAGAAACAGGATCAATTAACGATAATATTACAGTTGAAATTTGTAATCATTGTCACCCATTCTACACAGGTCAACAAAAAATTCTTGACTCTGAAGGTAGAGTTGAAAGATTCAACAAACGTTACGGTAACAAAAAATAAGTTTGTGTTAAATATTTATTATAAAAAAGCTTTCTTTTTAAAGAAAGCTTTTTTATTGAAAAATAGAATATAATATGTTAAAATTATAAAGGAATTATTTAAATAAGGAGCTGATTTATGAAACAACTATTAAATCCCGAAAAATCGGGGGGGGGGCGATTCTTAGCTCCTTAAGAGAGTTTTCAAGTTGCAAATTTATAAAAAATTGTTATAATAGTGATATGATACATCACTATTATAAAGATTTTAAATTAAAAAAATTTGCGTTTACACTTGCAGAAGTTTTGATTACTTTAGGTATCATTGGAGTTGTTGCAGCAATGACAATTCCAGTGCTTGTTGGAAATTATCAGAAAACTGTCACAGTGAATCGTTTAAAAAAGGCATATTCAGTTATGAGTAATGCATTTGTAACATCTCAAGATGAAAATGGAGATATGAATACTTGGGGTATGAATAATCTTGGTTCTGTGAGTGATCCGTATGAAAATGTTTTATCACCTTTTTTACACAATTATATTATAAAATATCTAGATGTAAGTATTGATTGTGGACTGAAATGTGAACATCAAAGAAATATAAAACGCTATAGATTAAATGGAGAAGATTGGTCATGGTATAGTGCATTTGAGTATATTATATACTTGAAAGATGGAACAATTGTCAGTTTTATGGTGGATAATTCCGCTGGAGTATACACTATTGTAAGATTATATGTTGATATTAATGGAGATGCATTACCTAATGTATTTGGAAAGGATATTTTTACTTTTAAATTAGATACTAATGGTAAAAGTGCTTTAAATATGTCTGGAGTAACAGAGGTTACAAAGAGTAAAAATAGAAATACCCTGCTTGGAACTTGTCGTGAATGTTGTAATAAAAATGCAGGTTCGTATGCTGGGGATTTTTGTGCGGGCCTAATACAATATGATGGCTGGAAAATATCTAAAGATTATCCTTGGTAATAAATGTAAAAATTGATTTTTTGCTAATATAGTGTAATTCTACAACTAAGAGTTACACTATATTATTGAAAAATAGAATATGATATGTTAAAATCATAAAGGAATTATTTAAATAAGGAGCTGATTTATGAAACAATTATTACATCCTGAAAAATCGGGGGGGGGGCGTTTTATAGCTCCTTAAAAGAGTTTTCAAGTTGCAAATTTATAAAAAATTGTTATAAAAGTGATATAAAACATCACTTTTATAAAGGCTTTAAATTAAAAAAATTTGCGTTTACACTTGCAGAAGTTTTGATTACTTTAGGTATCATTGGAGTTGTCGCAGCAATGACAATTCCAGTGCTTGTTGGAAATTATCAAAAACGAGTTGTTATTGAACGCTTGAAAAAGGTATATACTACAATGAAACAAGCTGAAGCTATGGCTATAGCTAATAATGGTGATATTGAATCTTGGGGTGTATCTTGGTATCCACGTGGAGATAAAATATTATTAAATAATTATATTTTGTCTTATATTGATGCTCTTAAAGTCTGCATGGATAATGAGTGCCCATATAAATATATTAATACTCAAACAACGGAGCAAGATTTAACAAGTAATGTTGGTTTTTATTTTAAAGATGGAACTTTACTAAAAATATCAGAATACCATATTGGGTACAATTTTGATGCTAGTTCTTTTTGGGGAACTTATTTAATTGATATAAATGGAGAGAAAAAACCTAATAAGATAGGCAGGGATGTTTTTTTTGCTACATTTCAAACAGGTGGAAATGAGTTCTCTACTACAGGAAATACTGCTAAACGCTTCTCATTATTTTATTTTACTGCCAATTCTGCATGTTATCGAAATGTTCAACCTAGTTTGAGACTTGGATGTTATAGAAAAATTGTAGAAGATGGCTGGCAGATTAAAGATGATTATCCTTGGAATTATTAATCTGTATAAAAATATTTACATTATGCCACTCTTTATTAAGAGTGGTATAATTGTTTTTATGTTTGAAGAGAGGTAGGGAGATAAGAGTATGGAAAGTAATAACAAACCTGTTGTGAATTTGATTTCAAAGCCTAAAAATATGCTTAAAACTATATATACAGCTTGCAGAACATGCTATAGTGCTGATTCGCCTATAAATATTTATAACAGTACTGATGATCAGGAAAAAATGCTTAAATTGATTGAAAGAGTTATTTCTTCAGGACATTATTCAACAATTGAGCATATACAGGTAAGTTTTGCTATTTCGAATGTATCACGTGCTTGTACTCATCAACTGGTAAGACACAGGCATATGTCTTTTTCTCAAAAATCTCAAAGATATGTAAAAGAAAAAGGTCAATTTGATTACATAATTCCGCCTACTATTGAGAAAAATCCGGAATTAAAGGAAAAATTCGAGAATTTTATGTCTAAAATTTCTGAGCAATATCAAGAATTTGTAGAAGCAGGAATCCCTGCAGAAGATGCAAGATTTGTACTTCCGAATGCGGCTGCAAGTTCTTTAGTTGTCAGCTTGAATTTAAGAGAATTAATTCATGTTGCAAATTTAAGACTTTGTACTCGCGCTCAATATGAGATTAGGACTATGGTAAAAATGATGTGTGATGAATTGATTAAAGAAGAACCATGGTTGAAACCTTATCTTGTGCCAAAATGTGAAAGATTAGGGTATTGCGATGAAGATAAGTCTTGTGGAAGAAAACCTAAATTAGAAGAAATTATTTCAAAATAAAAAGGAAAAATTTTATTTTATGGATTTGATATTTAACCCTATAATAGTATCAGTAATATTATTATGTGTACTTTGTTTATGTCGAGTAAATGTTTTACTTGCGTTGTTGGTATCTGCAATTGTTGCAGGTAAAGTCGCAGGAATGCATGCAGGACAGATTATGGATGTTTTTATAAGTGGTATGGGGCAAAACAGTGAAACTGCTTTGAGTTATATTTTGCTAGGTACTTTTGCTGCAGCTATGGCTCATACAGGACTTGCAGATGTTCTTGCAAAAAGAATTTCATTATTAATAAAACATAATAAATTTATATTGCTTTTAATTCTTACATTGCTTGCTTGTGCATCTCAAAACTTGATTCCAGTGCATATTGCATTCATTCCTGTAATTATTCCTCCATTAATTTATGTAATGAATAAATTAAAATTGGATAGACGAGCAGTTGCATGTGCTCTTGCATTTGGGCTTGTAACTCCATATATTGTATTCCCAGCAGGATTTGGACTTATTTTCCAAAGACTTCTTGCTGATAATATGTCATCTAATGGAATGAGTGTTTCTGTAAATGATGTCTGGCAATCTGTTTGGATATTAGGAGTAGGTTTGCTGTGCGGACTTTTGTGGGCTGTATTTGTATCTTATCGAAAACCGAGAGAATATGAAAATATTCAATTTCGTGAAGAAAGACGTCGTTCTTTAAGATTTACGGGAAGTCATTATATAACTCTATTGGCAGCTATTGCAACTTTAGTAGTGCAATTGTGGACTAAATCTTTGCCTTTGGGGGCTTTAATTGGTTTGACAATAATTTTTGGAACAAGAGCTATTAATCCTGAAAAAATGGATATTTTGATTAATGAAGGTATTGGCTTAATGGGGTATGTCGCTTTTGTAATGCTTGTGGCTGCAGGTTTTGCAGGTGTTCTGAAATCAACAGGAGGTATTGATGCTTTAGTTAATGGATTAATTCCTTTTATGATGGGTTCAAAACTATTAGCAGCATTTTTAATGTTGGTTGTCGGTTTGTTCATTACAATTGGAATAGGTACATCTTTTGGTACAATACCAATATTAGCAGTTTTATTTGTGCCGATATTTATTCATCTTGGATTTAATCCGATGGAAGCAATTGTTGTATTCGCTGCAGCTGCAGCTTTAGGTGATGCCGGATCTCCTGCTTCAGGGACGACTCTAGGGCCTACTGCAGGCTTGAATATTGACGGTCAGCATGAACATATTAAAGATACGTGTATTCCAACATTCTTGCATTACAATATTCCTTTAATATTATTTGCATTGCTTGCTGTTTTAGTATTTTAAATTGTATAAAACTAAAAAAAGTATATGGCCCCGGCGCGATTCGAACGCGCGATCTTCGGTTTAGGAAACCGCTGCTCTATCCTACTGAGCTACGAAGCCATATACTTTTTCGATTTTTGTTAAAAAACCGGCTGTCAACCATATTTATTATAATATAAAATTTCATTAATTCATAGATGTGATATAATTTTTTTATGAATTTATCTAAAAAAGAAATTATTGACATATTAAAATCTCCTGACACTGATATTTTTAAAGAAGCAGATTTAGTTCGCAAAAAATATGTAGGTGACGGTGTGCATCTAAGAGGTTTGATTGAATTTTCTAATATTTGTAAACGCAATTGTCTTTATTGTGGGCTGCAATCTTCAAATAAACATGTCAATCGTTATAGATTATCTAAAGATGAAATTATAGATATTGCTAAAAAAGGTGTTGCTGAAGGCTTTAAAACAATTGTTCTTCAATCTGGAGAAGATGATTACTTTAATACAAAATTAATGTGTGAAATAATATCTGCAATAAAAAATTTAGGAGTTGCATTGACATTAAGTGTAGGAGAAAAAAGTTTTGAAGATTATAAAGCGTTTAAAGCTGCAGGTGCAGATAGATATTTGTTAAGAATAGAAACTACTGACAAATGTTTGTATAAAAAAATGCATCCTTATGCAGATTTCGATAATCGTAAGCGTTGTCTTTATGATTTAAAAAATTTGGGTTATGAAACTGGTACTGGCTGTCTTGTCGGTTTACCTGAACAGACTATTGAATCTTTAGCAGATGATATTTTATTTTTCAAAGAATTAAATGCAGATATGATAGGGATTGGTCCATTTATTCCTCATCCTGATACACCTTTGAAAGATGCAGATACTGGGAATTTAGATTTATCAATAAAGGTTATGGCAGTTACAAGAATTTTATTAAAAGATATAAATATTCCCGCAACGACAGCAATGGAGTCATTAAGGCCTGATGGAAGATTACTTGCATTACAGAGTGGGGCGAATGTTGTAATGCCAAATCTTACCGATGATTATCATAAAAAAATGTATGAAATTTATCCGAATAAGGTGAGTGCCACTCGACAAGATTTAGATTTAAAATTAAAGACTATTAATCGTTACATTGAAATAGATGCTTACGGTTATAGAAATCGTGCCTGATGCGATTGTCTTGAAATTTTTGCGTTAAACGGGACTCCAGATTTTATTATAGCAATAAAAATTGCTTAAATAAAATCTTTACGCCCTCTGCAAAAATTTCGCTCGAACGCTAATGGCATTCTAATACGCTATCAATCAGATAAAAAAAGGTCAATATCTACTGAGACATTGACCTTTTTTATGCCTGATGCGATTCGAACGCACGACCTTTTCCTTCGGAGGGAAACGCTCTATCCAGCTGAGCTACAGGCACAAAAAACGGGGATATTAATTCCCCGATAAGATGATTGTAAAATCAGTTTCGCCACATTGATAATTTACCGGATCATAAACAAATTGAAGTCCGCTGAATGCTTCATTTTTCTTTTTTAACCAATTATAATAATCATTTGTGACTTTGCTTGAGTGAGCAATAAATTGAGAGTGTGATCTTGTAGATTTTCCTGTACATTTTACATCAATCCCTGCAGCTTTAAGATTCTCTGCCATTAATTGACCTTTTGCAGAATCTGATGATAATACAGAGGCTGTCATTTGATCAAGTTCGTCAAACTTTTCTTTATCTCTATAAATTACTCTGTTTACTACTTCTTGAGTTTTTTCAGGATCCAATATCCAGTAGCTTATATATCCTTTTTGGTTTGGTGCTCCAGGTAACATTGCTACTTCTATTTTATCCATATCAATATGTTTTGCTAATGCTGCATATTGCGACATTTCATAGAATGACATATCTGTTTTTACATATTTTTTTGCAACTGATATAATGTCAGGAATTTTTGCTATTGTAGAAGGTTGTTTTAGTTTTGTAAGAATACTTCTTAATAACCATTGTTGTCTTTGTGTTCTACCAATATCACCTAATGCATCATGTCTAAATCTTAAATATTCAACAGCTTTTTGTCCGTCTAGATGATGGTCTCCTTTGGTAAAATTAATATGTAAATTGCCTGAATAATCGTTGTAATGCATTGGCTTTTCAACATATACATCTACTCCACCCATTGCATCTACAATTTCTTTTACAGCATTATCATGTACCATTATATATTTATCAATGTGTACGCCCAGTGTATCTTCAATTGTCCTTTTAGTCATTTCAATGCCACCTATTGCATGAGCTGCATTGATTTTATTTACTCCGTTATCACCTGGTAAGTATACTTTGCTGTCTCTTGGTATAGATAAAGCATTTACAGATTTTGTTCTTGGGTCAATATTAACTAAAATTATTGTATCAGTTCTTGTCCCTGTCCATAAATCGTTTGGATTGCCGCTTGCATCAACACCTAAAAATAGTATGTTTTGTCTTCTTAGCCCAAAAGGTAATGCAAAATCCGCATGTTCTTTATTGTTGTTGCTTACTGATAAGTTTTCAAATAATTTTGTGATAAAAGAATCTTCTCCAAAATGCTCTGCTAAGAAATTCTCATTATCTGCAAGTACAAAAATACTTAATAGTACTCCTATAAATACTATTATCATTCCGATTAGAACTTTTGCAAATGATGAACGTTCTTCTCTGGCTTGTTTTGCATGTTTTATAAATGATCTTGTTCTGTTTACATCTCTTCTGTTTCTTTGAATTTGATTTGTCATTTTTTCTTACCTTTATTACATAACCTTAATTAAAAAAGTTGACACAAGAGTAAAGTATATTGCCAACCCTAAAACATCTATAGTTGTCGCAATAACAGGACCTGATGCGACTGCAGGATCTACTTTCATTGCTTTTAGCGCAAATGGTGTAAATGTACCTATTATTGTTGCCATAGTCATATTTATTGCCATTGCAATTCCGACTACTGCACCTAATTCTATATTATGTTGCCATCCCCATGTAACGAGAGTTACTAAAGTTCCAAAAATTGTACCTATAAAAAGTCCAATAAATGTTTCTCTTAATATGTGGTGAAGCGCTGAACTTAATGTTACTTGACCTGTAGAAAGTCCTCTTACCATTAATGTAATACTTTGAGTTCCGATGTTACCTCCAAGGCCTGCAAGTAAAGGCATGAATATTGCAATTATCGGTAATGCTTGTAATGTATGATCAAAATGATGACCGACATTAACTGCTATAAATTCTCCGATTAAAGTAATAAAAAGCCAAGGAGTTCTAGCTCTTATTGCATTCAAAATATTTCCTGACAGAATTTCATCTTCATCAACTACTTCTGTAGAAATACCTGAAGATTGGTAAATCTCTTCTGTTGTTTCTTCTTCAAATAAATCATGGACATCATCCCAAGTAATCATTCCTTTTAGTCTGTTATAAAGATCAACAACAGGTAATGCATTATATTGATATTTCATAAATTCATCAATAATAAAATCGCTATAATCATCAACATGCAATTTTACAATATCTGAAATCATAATATCTTCAACTTTTTGAGTTGTAGGAGATGTTAATAATTTTCTTAAAGAAACAACTCCTAATAGGTGATTTTGTTTGTCAACAACATAGACATAATAAAGTTCCATATTATCTTGTTCAGCTTTAATTCTAATATGGTTTAAGACATCTTGTACGCTCATGTCAGAATTTACAGTTAATACAGATGGGTTCATAATCCCGCCGGCTGTGTCTTCGTTGTATGTTAATAATTCTCTTACTTCTTCTGAAAATTTATGTGGAAGTTTGTCTAAATAAGTTTCACTTTCGTCTTCTTCCATATCCCCTAAAACGTCAGCAGCAGCATCGTGAGGTAATTGAGTCAAAATTTGAGATGCCATATTTTCATCAATATCACTTAATAATTCGACTTGCATTTGGGGTGGAAGATATTCCATTAAGTCAGCAGCTTTGTCTAAATCTAATAATTTAAAGCACTGCAATCTTTCTTCAGGTTTTAATTCTTGAAATATGTCCGCTAAATCAGCAACGTGATAACTGTTCAGTTCTTCTTTCAACTGATCAAGTGTTTCATCGTCTAAAATTTCTCTTATTCTGTCAATAATGTTTTGGACATTCATCATAATAATATTATATTACAAACATTAGATTTCATATAGTTTTTTTGTTGTATAATTATCTCATATTGATGAGAATTATGGAGAAAAATATGATTAAAGATTATTTTATAAATGAGATTGAAAATGCTGTTGAATTAGCTATTAAAGAGAATAAACTGGGTGTGATGACAGAGTATAAAAGTGGTTCTTTAAATCCTGAACGTCCTAAAAATTCTGATTTTGGTGATTATGCAGTAAATGTATCATCATTAGCTAGATTTGCTAAAATTGCACCTCCACAGATTGCAAATTCAATTCTTGAATATATCAATAAAGAAGATAATGAATATACTGTAATTGGCGGGTTTATAAACTTTAAAGCCGGAAAAAAAATATTATCTGATTTAGTTGAAGAAATTTTTACTCGCAAAAAAGATTTCGGGAAACCTGAAAATATAGAAGCTGAAAAAATTATCCTTGAATATGTATCAGCAAATCCAACTGGACCTTTCCACATCGGTCATGGGCGTTGGGCTGCTATGGGATCAGTGTTGGCAAATCTTTTAAAATTCTATGGACATGATGTATATCAAGAATTTTATATCAACGATGCAGGTTCTCAAATTCAAAAATTAGGTAATTCTCTTGCAATTAGAATTCGTCAGGAGCTTGGTGAAGATATTGATTTCCCGACTGATGAAATTGAAAGAAAAAATTATTATCCTGGAGATTATTTAATTCCTGTTGCTAAAAAATTTATAGAAGATAACAGTGAAATTTTGAAACAAGTTCAAAATGATGTTACTCTTATTCCTTTGCAAAAACTTTGTGATTTTGCAAAAGATTATGAAGAAAAAGTTCAACGTGATTTATTAGATAAATTTAAAGTACATTTTGATAATTTTTATTCAGAATTGTCTTTGCATAAATCAGGTAAAGTTGAAGAATGTGTAAATAAATTAAAAGCAAGCGGAAAAATATACAAATCGGAAGGTGCTGATTGGTTTAGATCTTCAGATTATGGTGATGATCAAGATAGGGTAATCAAAAAAGCAGATGGCTCAAATACTTATTTGACAGCTGATATTGCATATCATATTGATAAATTGGAACGCGGTTTTGATAGAATGATTAATATTTGGGGTGCAGATCATCATGGTTATGTTGCTCGTGTAAAAGCTTCAATTGAGGCTTTGGGCTATGACCCTAATAAACTAGAAGTTCTTTTAGGTCAATTAGTAAACCTTGTAATTGATGGTAATGAAGTCAGAATGGGTAAACGTAAAAATATGGTTACTCTGGAAGACTTGATTGATGAAGTTGGTGTTGATGCTACTCGTTTCTGGATGTCAATGAGAAATATTGATACAACTCTTGATTTTGACATTGAACTTGCAAAGAAAAGTACAGATGAAAATCCTGTTTTCTATGTGCAATATGCTCATGCGAGAGCTTGTTCTATTTTAAGGAATGTTGTAGCTGAAAAAATTAATACTGAAACCGGTGAAAAAGCTCCAGCTCCAATGAGTGAAGCTGAATTGAATGCATTAATCAAAGATTTTAATGCAGATATGGTTATTCCAACAATTGATACAGCAAGACAATTAATCTTAAAATTGGAAGAATATAAGTCTGTAATTAAAAATTCAGCTGAATCAAGACAAGTTTATACAATTTGCAGATATGTACAAGAATTGGCATCAGAATTCCATTCTTTCTATAATGCAAATCGTGTAATTTCTGATGATAAAGAAATGATGAACGCAAGAATTGCTCTTGTTTGGAGTGTAAAAACAGTTCTTCATAATGCATTAGAAGATATATTAGCAGTTACAGCTCCTGAAAGAATGTAAGTGTTTAATATAAATTAGTAATAATTTAAAAAATTAGCCTCTGAAATTTTCCAAGGGGCTAATTTTTATATTTGTAAAAATTAACTTTTTTGATAGGAGGATTGCAGCAAATTAAGGATTGTTTGATAATTTTCTTCTAATACAAGTTTAGAACGTAATACTTTTGCATTTTCAAAACCTGATAAATAGTATGGATAAAATTTCCGCATAAATTTTATACCAACATTTTCTCCCCTAAGTTTTATTTCTTCATTTAGGTGGTATTTAAGCATTTCAATTCTATCTTCTAATGGCGGGATTGGAAGTTTTTCTCCTGAGTACAGATAGTGCTCAATTCTTGCAATAAGAGTAGGATCTCCAATTGCTCCGCGTCCTATTGCAACTCCATCAGCTTTGGATAGTTCAAGACATTTTATTGCGTCATCAATGCTTGTTATATCACCGTTTGCAAAGACTGGTATATCGACATTTTCTTTTAATACTCTTATTTTTGCCCAGTCAGCATTCCCAGAATACATTTGTGACCGAGTGCGACCATGTATTGTAATAAATTCAGCTCCGGCTTCTTGCATTTGTTGCCCGAATTCAACATAATTCATCTCATCTGCAGTATAGCCTAATCTGAATTTTACACTTACTGGTTTATCTGTCCCATCTTTTACTGCTTTGACTAAGTCTGCCGCAAGGTTAGGATTTCTCATTAAGGCAGCTCCGTCCTGTCCGCCAACTACTTTTTTTACAGGACAACCCATATTAATGTCAATCATATCAGCATAGTTGTTTAAGAATTCTGCTGCCTGTTTCATCATATGAGGCTTATGCCCGCTAATTTGATATGAAATAGGTGAATGGTTATTATCGCGTTTTAAAATTTCAATACCGCTTCTGCCATTCATGGTTTGAGCTAGGTACTCAGAACTTATCATTTCCGTTGTCAAAAGAGCGTTTTTAGAATATTTTCTGATTAAACTTCTTAAAACATAGTCAGTTATACCTGCCATTGGGGCAAGTGATACTTTGCTTTGGATTAGGGTTTGTACTTTTTTATTTATCATATTGTTTTAGTTCACTAAGTCTTGTTTGAGCATATTTTAAGTATTCATCATTCTCTGAATATGTTGTTGTGAATGCCTTGTAATGTGATATTGCATTTTTGTATTGGGCTAACATATCATAATCAACGCCTATTAGGTAATTAACTATTGTTAAATCAGGATTTATTCCAATTGCTTTTTTGTAGTCTGCTATTGCTTGAGTATATTTTTTTTGTGTATCGTAGATCATGCCTCTATAATAAAGTGCATAAGCATCATTTGGCTCTGATGTTAATATCTTATTAAGCATTGAAAGACTTTCTGTGTATTTTTCAGAATCAAATAGTGATATTGCTTGTTCTAATTCTTGTGATGCTATTTGTGCATTTAGACTTTCAAGTAATTCTTGTGCTTGTTTATTTGTTTTATTTAAAGCCAGAGCTTTCTCTGCGTAAGTTTTTGAATTCGTTATATCTTCTTTGTCTGCATATAGAGCTGCTATATAATATGCTATATCTGAATTTGTGGGTGCAAGATTTAAAGCCTGTTTGTAGTATTCAATAGCTTTATCATTATTACCCATGTTTTGATATGCAGATGCAACTCCAAGCATTGTATCTGATGTCGCTGGTTTAATTTTTAAATATTCATTTATTGCATTTTGATAATCTTTGTTATTATAGTAATTTGCTGCAATTTCAAGCTTTTCATCTGTAGATTGTGCACTTATTGACTTTAGTGCATCTGTTACTTGAGAATTATTTGGGAATTTTGTATTTGCAGTATTTAAAGTTGCAATTGCTGCATCATAATTTTTTGCCTGCCCCTGTGCAATAGCAAGGTTTACGTATACTTCAGGATTGCTTGGCGTAAGTTTTATTACCTCGTTATATATTGCAATGGAATCATTTAATTTATTTTGTTTGTGTAAATCAAGAGCGTATGTATATAGAATGTTCGCTGCATTATTTGGATTATTCTTCTTGATATAATCAACAAATTGAGCAGTCGTCATTGTATCTTTTACCATATTAAGCATTTCTGCTTGTGCAATTTCATTATTAGGTTCCAGAGATAGAACTTTTTTATACAAATCCAGTGCCCCTTTTTTATCGCCCATTGCAGAAAGAGATTGGGCTTTGTATAAATTTGCAAGAGCATTATCGGGATATATTATTAAAACAGAATCATAGGCAGTGATAGCAGTTTTGTAATCCCCTTTTTGTTGGTATAATGTTCCAACATTCAGTCTGGTATTAACATTTGATGGATCTAAGTATTCTGCTTTTGAGTAATATCTAAGAGCTTCATCATAATTGCCTGCTTTTTGCATAATAGCTCCAAGATTCGCAGTTACAGAAGCATCGTTTGGAGAATCTTCCAATTTTCTTTTGTATATCCGTTCTAAAGAATAAAGGACATCTTTATTGTCTGTTGTTTTAGATAATATATAATTATATTCATTAACAGCTTCATCTTCTTTTCCCAATTTGTCAAGCATTTTTGCATAAGACAGCCTTAGATCAATATCATTAGGAGCTACTGCTACAGCTTTTTTATAGTATTCTGCAGCTTTTGCATCGTTACCAAGCAGTTTCATAATATCACCTGTTTGTTCAAAACTTTCTTTAATTAAATTTTTATCAGAAAGTGTCTGATTAAATTCATATCCTGCTGCTGCAAAATCTCCTTCAGCTCGTAGTTGTTTTGCTGTTGTAAGTCTGTTTTGAGGGGATGTATCAAAATCACTGTTATTTAAGCACTGATTAAGTGCAGATGTTGCCATTACAATTGCTTGAGATGAGTTTTTAACTTGATTTGCATTTGGGTAGTATACAAGATAAAACAATGCAGCTCTATAGTCATTTGCAGCTTTTTTGTAATCTTTATCAGTGTTTGCATAATATCTGCCCCTTGCCAGGTAAGAATTAATTAGACCAATTCTTGCGGAATTATCTAAATAATTTATTCTTAAGGCACTTTTAAATTCAGTGATAGCACCTGAGTATTGGTAATTTGATAAATATTGTTGCCCAAGATCAAAATGCTCTTTAAAATCGGCATTTGCCGGTAGAATACCTAAAAGTATAACCGATAAGATAAATGCTAATCTTGTAAATTTATTCATATAATATCCCTCTTTGCAACACAAATTTTAATAAAATAATTATTTCATAAACATCGACAATTTTCTATATTTTATAACAAAAAAAGCATCGATTAAAATAATAATCGATGCTTTTTACAAAGTTTTTATTTTCACTAACTTTCAAAATCTGTTTTTGATACGAAATTCATAACATCATCAAATAGAATTTGTATCGGTAAGGTCATATCAAATTGCAGATATTCACCGTTGTTTAAGTCTAAAAAAACTTCTGGGGTTGAATTTTCAGTTTCAAATTCTTTTTTCATAAAATACTCCTTATCATTCTACTGTTCGCTAAAAGTTATTTCTCTTATGTTTTAATATTCGGCTCTTTTTTTATAAACTTTAATCAAAATATGTAATAAAAAATGAAAATCCTTGGAAAATCGCTAAAATTCAATAAAAATTGATTTTTACATTTTGTTACATTTTTCTTAATTAGCAATATGTAAAATTTTTAATTTTGTGTTACGATAATCATTGTAATAACAACAATTTAAAACATAGGAGATAGAACAATAGCTACTAACGATAACCGAAACAATAAAAATCAACCGATAATGAATGAAAGAATTCGAGCAAAAGAAGTAAGATTAATTGATCAAAATGGAGAAAATCAAGGGGTAGTTCCTACAGTAAAAGCTTTACAAATGGCTTATGATGAAGATTTAGATTTAGTTTTGATAAATCCTAACCAAGATCCTCCGGTAGCTAAGATTCTAAACTATGGAAAATATAAATATGAACTTGAAAAACGAGCAAAAGAAGCTAAGAAAAAACAGCATACAGTAGATGTTAAAGAAATAAAAATCCGTTATAAGATTGATACACATGACTATCAAGTCAGAATTAAAAGTATAGAAAAATTTATAGCTCAAGGAAATAAAGTAAAAATAGTTGTCATGCTCCGTGGGCGTGAGATGCAACATTCAAATTTGGCATTTGATTTGGCAAATAAATTTGTTAAAGATTTGGAAAACATGCCTGTAGTGATAGAGAAAAAACCTCAATTAGAAGGTCGTAATGTAACATTATACATTGCTCCTCATAATTCTTAAAAAAGTCCTTGACTGAAATTTTTCAGCCAGTATAATAAAAAACGTGGCAATTAAATATTTATCACCATTTACTCCAAAAGAATATTTTGTTGCCCGCGAAATAAAAATAATAAATTTGACAATAAAATAAAAATATGCCGCAATAGCTCAGTTGGTAGAGCAAGGGACTGAAAATCCCTGTGTCCTTGGTTCAATTCCGAGTTGCGGCATATTTTTTTTCAACAATTAGAATGAACTAAATTAGGAAAAATCAAAAAATTCTGAAACTGGTTGTTCTTTTATAACAGTGTTGAAAAATTTTTCAAAATTTTAAATTTAGGTGGTATCATTGAACAGACATTGCAGGAATTTGATTTTTTTGAACTAATAGGGGTGTGTTTCAAATATATCTTGATTTTTTTAGTCGGAAATTGTAATTTCACGTCCGGATTGATTTGTACGGATAGATTGATATTTTTGGAAAGCCCGCTTTGTGTGGGCTTTTTTAGGTCGGAATTTTAAGTATTCCAAAAAAATCAAACTGCCGAACTGGACTTTTTTCGGACTGTACGGATAGATTGAGATTTTCTTAATATAGCTGAATTACGCATGTAAAGAAACAGGACAGTACAGAAAAGTGGAACCTGCCTTAAAGTCGCTGTTGGTAAATAATTTTAAATAAATTTAGGGTTTCAGAAAAGTCCAAAATGTCTGATTACTGTCCTTTATATGTCTAAAAATACCGAAAAAATTTAATTGACATGCCCCAAAGGGTTATTTCCGTAAGAAAAAAGATAAGGACAGTAGTAAGACATTCATTGTCAAAAATTTAACAGAAGTTCCAGAAAAAAATTTTTCTGTTCATAAACGGAACCTTAACGGAACTTTTTTCGGAACCATACGGAACCGATTTTTAATATATGCTAATTAATTAAATTATATTCTGTTGTTTTTCTCAAGTACCTCAAAAAGGATTTAATAAAACGTTTTAGTAAATCAGGTAAAATTTTTATATCTTCAAAATAATATTCCCCATCTTCATTCCAGGTATTTATCCATAATTGATTTTCTATAAAGTTATATTGAATTCTATAAAACTTGTCATTTATTTTTGTACCACATTTAAAAAATGTTAAATTATTTAACTTGTCTTTTTCAACAACGTAGGTAAATCTATTATTAAGATATGAAATATTAGATGGATTTTTTTTGATGTAGAATACATCTTTATCAAAAAATGATTCTAATTTTTTTTCATACAAGTCATCTTCAGGTAAATATTTTAATTTACGTTCAGCTTCACTTCTTTCTTTTGAAGTATCTATGTTTTTTAACTTATTTTCTAAATCATTATAATCTTCAACATTTAATTCATTATATTCAAAATTGTATAAATTAAGTTTTTTTACTTTGCTATCCCATTCAATTTTATCAATATATGAACTTAACCAATGCCTGTACATAAAATTAAAAAGTTCTTGAGAACGATCATATATTTGCTTAATCGTCCATACTTTTTCTTTTGATATTTTAATTGCAGAACGCGAACCATAGCAATATGCAAATTTACCTGACTCAATGGAAATATCTTTTTTTACAGGAAAACTATAATTTTTTAAACTACTATTTTCAGATCCTGTTGATAGTAGTAAAAGGTTACCTAAAGAATTAATAATTTTTATTTGTTCTTCTTCCTTTTCTAATAGATTATATTGTTTTAAAACATTCTGCCAGTATTCCCGTTTTGGGTCTTGAGGTAGAATATGTTCAATAGAGATATTTTGACTTTTATACCATTCGACAACAGCAGCATTTTGTATCTGTAAAGAGTCGTTATACTCAAATAAAAAATATTTTAAGCCATTCCAGTTATAATAATTTTTATTTGAAATATATTCGTGAAATCTATCAATCGCTTTAAGTATACACTCTCTATTTAGAGGTAATATTTCATGTTGTCTTATTGTATTTAATAAATCTTTTAATTTGCTACTTTTTTCATTTTTGTGGCACAATAACAAATTTCTTGTTGCTGCGATTAAAAAACTCATATCATTTTTATCTTGTGCCAACAATTTGAATATAAAAATAAAATTTTCTAGAAGATTATAAAATTCTATTTTATCCTCAATACATATATCCTTTTCTGCTACAACAGCCATTGTAGAAACTTTTGCATAAAACAAATCGGGTAATCTTGAAAGTCTGTTTAGCCAATACATTTCTTGTTTTGAAAGCTTTAAATTAGTATCTTTTGGAGTATTTACAATCGCCCAATATTTGCTATACAATTCTAAGCTTTCAATATAGTTATGTAACATCTCAAAAGCTTTGTCATAATTCAAATCTTTACAACAAAGTTGATAGAACTCGCCATTGTCAACAGAAAATTCATTATTCAATATATCGTCAATAAAAGCACTTCCGTTTTTTTTACTAAGACGTTTATATATTATCCAATGGGCTTTCAAATATAAATCATCTGAGAGTTTTGAATTTTCGTAATTTAAAGAATCATAAATATTTTTCCAAGCTGTATCAATTCTATTTTGTAATCTTATTTCATAATTTTTATTATCATTTTTATTAAAAAAAGTAGATAAGTACATTAGTCTGTTTTTTAAAAGTTCTAAATTAGTTAATGGTTTTCCTCTGTTATTCATTGTTTCAAAAGTAACTCTT